>Ga0138256_10000192_pt1 | contig 72425 bp, 50 predicted proteins | sample KNB2016incub_MG_FD_105486 | JGI IMG/M metagenome (GOLD analysis project Ga0138256, IMG submission 105486) | Active sludge microbial communities from wastewater in Klosterneuburg, Austria - KNB2014incub_MG | ecosystem: Engineered > WWTP > Activated sludge > Unclassified | place: Austria...
CCGCCGCCCCAACCGCCGGCCCGATGATCCCCGCCGCGTACAGCGGCAGGTACACCAAGTTGATCGTCGCCGACCGCCGCTCCGGCGGGACCTCGGTGGCGATCATCCCGAAGACCATCGCGCTGACGGCGGCCTGGCACGCCGCCAGGCCCAGGGCCAGCAGCGCGAGCCCACCCACCGTCGTCGTGAACGGCATTCCGGCCACGGCCGCGGCGCTGCCCAGCAGCGCGCCGATCAGCACCGGCCGGAAGCCGATCCGGTCGCCGATCGCCCCGCCCAGCGGCGAGACGAGCGCGCCGGCCAGCGCGGCCGTGCCGACGACGAGCGCGATCGCGCTCGCCAGGCCGGGGCCCTGGCCGGCGAGCCGCTCGACGAGCACCGGAACGTACGGCCGCGTCATCTGCGTCGCCAGCGCCGCGACGCCGAAGAGTGTGAAGATGCGGCGCGTCGTCGGCTCGGACAGGACGCTGCGGAGGGCCTGGACGGCCAGTCCGACGGCCGAGCCCTGCGGCACGACGGCCGGTCGGATCTCGCGTGAACCGACGGCCAGCAGGGCGGCGGCGCCCAGCGAGAGGACGGCCGAGACCGCGAACATGAACGAGATCGACAGCCCGCGCCCGTCGATCAGCCAGCCGCCGAACGCCGGCCCGGCGGCGAACCCGACGGCGCCGCTCGCGCCGAAGAGGGCGATGGCCGTGCCGAGCCGCTTGTGCGGCGTGACGTCGCGGATCGCGGCCAGCATCACGCCCGTGTTGCCGAGCTGCAGGCCGATGAGGAGCATGCTGAGGGCCAGCTGCGTCGGCGTCCGGCTGAGCGCGATCGCCGTGAAGACGACGGCCTCGACGAGCGCGCTGCGAATGACGACCGCCTTGCGGCTGTACTTGTCGGCCCAGACGCCCCACAGCGGCACGAGCGGCGCGCCTACGACGAACACCAGCGCGCCGAACAGGCCGACGAACCGCAGCCGTTCGGCTTCGGCCACGCCCATCTGCTTCAGGTAGGAAGGCAGAAAGGCCAGCACCTGGCTGAACGTCGCCGCCTCGATGAACGACGTGATCCAGTAGACGCCGAGCAGCACGCGCCAGTCGTCGCGACCGCCCGCCCGTCGGTTGTCGGCGATGTCGACCGTCACCGCGCGATCGTGGTCGCGGGCCGGACGACGCTCACTGCGCTCCCGTGATCGTGAACGCCGCCGCGCCCGGAAGCAGCCCGACTTCGCCCGCCGCCATCCAGCGCCACTCGCCCACCGTCGCGCGCACGCCGAACGTCGTGCCGAGTGAGCCGTCGTCGCCGGCCGCGGCCGTGCCGAGGTCGAAGCGCAACCGGCTGCCCGGCTCGATCGCCCAGTGCTGGACGGCCTCGCCTGCCTGGAAACCGCTTCCGCTGCCGGTGAAGCGCGTGCTCGCCGCACCGCTGCCCGGGTCGACGGACAGCGACGGGAACGTGGCAGGTGCGCCGGAGCAGACGATCAGCTGGACGTCGTCGATCACGAACGTGCTCGCGTCGCGCTTGTTGCTGCCCGCGTTGAAGATGAGCATTTGCGTCCGCTCCACATCGAGCGCGTAGGCCGACAATCGCCAGCCGTCCCGCCCCGACAGGTTGCTCAGCACCTCGAGTGCTTCCGTCCGAACCGTCGAACCGTCGACGGAGACGCCGACCCAGTCGAACGGATCCTTGCTCGTGGCCGCCTCGCCGGACTGCATCCGCCACCAGTACGACAGGTGCGCCGACGCGGACCCGCGCGGCACCGTGACCGGCTGCCGCAGGTCGGATGTGACGTCGTTCCGCCCGAGGAGCTTGGCGCCGAACTTGCCGCCGCCGTGGTCGCTGGCCGCGATCCCGGTCTCGCCGTCGATCGTCCAGCCCCGCGTCCCGTCCTCGAAGGTGCCGTTGGTGATCACGTTCGTGCACGCCTGCGGACCCTTGGTGGGCAACGGGCGCGGCGTCGGGCTCGGCCCGTCCGTCGGCACGGCCGTCGGGCCGACCGGGGTCGGTGCGTCCGTCGGGCGAACGGTCGGCCTTGGCGTCGGCGGCAGGACGGCCTGCGCACCGCAGGCGTCGACGCGGACCGTCTTGAGGGCGTGCATGTCGCCCCAGGCGTGCGCCCATGCCACGTCGCCGTCCGGCATCGTCTGCATGTCGTTCCGCGCCCCGATCGGCACTTCGATGTCCACCGGGCCTTCGATGAACGTGCCGTCCTCCTTGACGAGCGCCGCCAGGTGCGCCGCATCGGCCGTCCACGACGCCAGGAACTGGTCGCGGCCGTAGCGGGCCAGATGGGGCCCGTCCTCGACGACGGCCGCCGAGTTCGTCAGCCAGCGGACGGCGCCGATCTCGGCGTCGTTCGAGACATGGACAAGGCCGACGTCCGTCGAGGCGCGGCCTTCGGGCGAGGCGAAGCTCATCAGGAAGCCGTTGGGCAGCGGAACCCAACCGCCGAGCCGGGCGTCCGAACCGCCCGATCCGTCACCGGACGGTTCGGCGCGGATCATCGCCTCCCGATGGTTGAAGTGGAATCCCTCTTTGGGATAGGCGTCGGACAGGCAGACCGGCCCGAACCGCGTCCCGTTGTGGGCCAGGCGCAGGTCGAGGCTGTGGCTGCAGCCCCAGTCCCAACCCTCGCGCTCACGCGTGATCTTGTTGCCGTCGGGGTCGAAGAACCACAGCAGGTCGCCCTGGTGCTTGCCGTTGGCGCCGAAGAACTGCGTGTGCCCGAAATAGGCCGCGTACGTGTTCTCGGCGAATACGAGCCGCCCCTCGTGGCCCCAGCTGTCCACCCACTTGCTGCCTGTGACCGTCTGCGGCTGCAGGCCGACGAGGTCCTTTCGGAAGACCGTTGCGCCGGCCGCATCCAGCCGAACCAGCGACATGACGTTGCCGGTCACCACGAGCATCGCCGTCCCGCCGTCCGTGTGCGCCACGAGCCCGCGCACCTCGTCGCCCGCCACGACGGCATCGTCGCCCAGCCGCCGGCCGTCGCCGTCGATCGTCGTCACGTGCACCTGCGCATCGGTGCCGCTCCAGGCGATCTTGGCGCCGCCGTCGGTCAGCGGCGCCAGGTAGATCGGCCACCACGACCGCCCGCGGCCCGACGCGGCCTGCACCTCGACGGGCGAGACGTCGACGGAGGTGACGCGCACCCGCTCCGCGAGCGGACCGCAAACCGCCGTCGTCGGGGTGGCGGTTGGCTCGGGCGTGTCCGTGGCCGTCGGCGGCGGGGTGTCCGTCGGCACGGCGGTGGCCGCGGCGGTGGGCACGCTTCCAGCGCCGGCGCGGCTGTGGCGGGCGAGGGCAAGCGGGAGGAACGCGGCCATCGAACCGCGCTCGGATTGCTCGAGGGCGTCCCGTCCCGAATCGGCGGCCGATGCGCCGCGCAAGGGCATCGATGCCGCTGGCAGCGCGGCGGCTGCGAGCAAGGCGATGAGCGCGCTCGCGCGGACGTTGGACCGCGGCCTCGACTGTTGCTGTTCCATCACTTCCCCTCCGCGACGGATGCCACGCCGGCCGCGGACAAAGCGGGTCGGTGGCACGGACTGTAGGCGAGTGTAGCACCGTTCGCGGGCCCCCCGCCCAAGCGCGATACAATCACACCATGCAACTGCGTGCCGCCCGCCATCCCGCGTTCCTCGCCCTCACGGCCGGCGCCGCGGTCCTCGCCCTCGCCCTCGCCCCCTCCCTCCCTCCCGTCCATGGCGCCACCGCCGCCACGCCGACTGACGCCTTTGCGCCCGTCGACTGCGCCGAGTTCGGTTTCGACCTCGATGCCGACGAGGCTGCGTGCGGTGACGTGACCGTCCCGCTGCACCACGACGATCCGGGCGGCGAGACGATCACCCTGGCGGCGGCGGTCGTGCGGCGGTCCGGCGGCTCGTCGCCGGGCGCCGCCCCGCTCATCCTCCTGCAGGGCGGCCCGGGCGCTTCGACGATCGACGCCTACCTCGACCTCGCCCTGGCGCCCCCCGACGATGCGTTCGGCTTGGCGGGCATCCGCGCCGACCGCGACCTCGTGCTCCTCGATCAGCGCGGCACGCGCTACGGCCGGCCGGCCCTCATGTGCCCGGAGCTCGTCGACTTGACGCGGCGGACGATCGAACTCGACCTCGATGCGGACGTGGCCTACGCCCTCGAGGACGACGCCCTCGCCGACTGTCGCGAGCGACTGGACGCCGAGGGCGTGGACGTGGCCGCGTTCAACAGCCTCGAGAATGCGGCCGACATCCCGGCGGTCGCCGCGGCCCTCGGCTACCAGCGCTACCATGTATACGGCGTATCCTACGGCAGCCTGCTGGCGCTCCACCTCATGCGCCGCCGCCCGCCCGGCCTGGCCAGCGTCGTCCTCGACGGCGTCGTGCCGCCGACAATCGACTTCAATGCCGCGGCGCCGACGTCACTCGACGGCAGCCTGACCGCCTTGTTTGATGCCTGCGCCGCCGCGCCGGACTGTGCCGGCGCCTACCCCCACCTCGAAACCGCCCTCGCGGCCGCCGTCGAGCGGCTGGACGCATCGCCGGCCCGCGTGGCGATCACGGACCCGGCCACGGGCGCACGCTATCGCGCGATCGTCGACGGACGCACGCTGCTCGATGCCGTGCACCAGCTGTTGTACGGCGGCCCGACGGTCCCGGTCATACCGGCCATCATCGACGCCGTGGCGCGCGGCCGGTACGGCGCGCTGGCCGAGTTCATGGGGCTGTGGACGTTCGACGAAAGCATGGCCGAGGGCATGTACCTCTCGACGGTCTGCAGCGAGGACGGCGACATCGACCCCGAGGCGGTGCCGCTCGACGACGTCCGGCCCTGGCTGGCCGACCAGCTGGCGGGCGATGCGGACGACGTCCTGGCGGCGTGCGAGATCTGGGACGTTCCGCTGTTCGACGACGCCGTCGACGCGCCCGTCACCAGCGACGTCCCGGCGCTCCTGCTCAGCGGCCGCTTCGACCCGATCACGCCGCCGCCGTTCGCCGCCGCCGCCGCGCGCACGCTCAGCCGTGCCCAGCTCGTCGTCTTCCCGTCCGGCGCGCACGGCGCCCTCGGCGACCCATGCCCGAACACCGTCGTCGCCGCGTTCCTGGCCGACCCGACGGCCGCCGTGAACACCGCCTGCGCGGCCGAGTCGCCGACGCCCGACTTCATCACGCCGACGGATGCGGTCTTCACCGCCCTGCCGCGGCGGCTGCTCGCGCGGCTCCTGCCGTTGACGATGGAGGATGAGGAGGATGGCATCGAGCGGGATGATGCCCCCCTGACGTTGGACGGCCGCCCGCTCCCGACCGGCCCGGGCACGCTCGCGGCGCTGGCGCCGGCACTCGGGCTGCTGATCGCCTGGCTGGTGCTGTTCGCGACGGCCGGCGGGTGGGCCGTCGGGCGGGCCTTCGGCGCCCGGTCGGACGCTCGCTGGCCGGCGAAACTCGTCCCGTGGCTGTCCGCGGGGGCCGTCCTCGCGCTGCCGACGTTTGCGGTGGGCGCCGTCGTCGTGCTCGGGGATCTGTTGGACAGCGGTCGGGACGCCGTCCTGTACGTCGGCGTGCCGCGCGAAGCGGCGTGGCTGCTGGGGCTGCCGCCGTTCGCCGCGGCGTGCGGCGTCCTCCTGTTCGGCGTGACGGTATGGGCCTGGCGCGTCCGCGCCTGGAGCGTTGCGCGCCGCCTCCACGCATCCCTCATCGGCGCCGCCGGCCTCGCCATCGCCGTATGCGTAGTCTGGTTGGGCATCGGATAGCGGCCGGCGCACGGGCACGGCATGTCGTGCCCCCCGCCCGAATCACGACCCCGCCGTGATCTCGACATCCCCCCCCAGCGCCGCCAACGCCTCCACGAACCGCGGATAGGAGTCCGCCACCCGCGACGCGCCCGACACCGACGTCCGCCCGCGCGCCGCCAGGCCGGCGACGGCCAGCGCCATGACGATCCGATGATCGTCGGCGCCGTCCACGTCGGCGCCGACGAGCGGCGTCGGGCCGGTGATGGCCCACCCGTCGGGGCGCACCTCGATGTCGGCCCCGAGAAGGGCAAGGCCGGCGGCGATCGCCTCGATCCGGTCGCTCTCCTTGACCCGCAGCTCGGCCGCATCCCGGATCACCGTGGTGCCGACGGCCTGTGTCGCGACGACGGCCAGCAGCGGCAGCTCGTCGATGCTGCGCGGCACGAGCGCTCCGCCGATCCCCGTGGCGCGCAGCGGACGGTGGCGGAGAACGATGTCGCCGACGGGCTCGCCGCCGTGCTCGCGCCAGCCGTCGATCGCGATGTCGGCGCCCATCGACTCGAGCGCGTCCAGGAAGCCGATTCGACCCGGGTTCAGGCCGACACCCGACAGCCGCACCTCGGCACCCGGGACGATGGCCGCCGCTGCGAGGAGGAACGCGGCTGCGGACGGGTCGTCCGGAACCGTGTACGTCCCGCCGCTGGCCGGGTCGAGGCGGACGACGGGGCCGTCGAGCGTGGCGGAGCGCAGGTCGAAGCGGATCGGCGCGCCCATCTCGGCCAGCAGGCGCTCGGTGTGGTCGCGGACGGGGGCGGGGTAGCGGACGCGCGTCGTGCCCTCGGCGTTCAGCCCGGCGAGCAGCACGGCGCCGGCCACTTGGGCGCTGGCGTGCGGCAGCACGATTTCGGCACCGGCGAGCGGGCCGCCGGTGCCCTCCAGCGGCGCCCGCCCGTCCTGCGCGCGGATGTCCGCGCCCATCGACCGGAGCGGCGCGATCACGCGGTCCATCGGCCGGCGGCCCAGGCCGGCGGCGGCGGTGAGCGTGAAGCGGCGGGGCTGGCCGGCCAGCAGACCGGCCAACAGGCGCATCGTCGTGCCGGAGTCGCCGCAGTCGATCCGGACGGGCGGCCCGCCGAGGCCGCGAACGCCGCACCCGGCCACGATGACCGTGCCGTCGGCGGCGTCCTCGACGGCGACGCCGAGCACCTCGATCGCGGCGCGCGTCCGGCGGACGTCGGCGCAAGGGGACAGGTTGGCGATCCGCGTCGGCCCGTCGGCGAGGGCGCCGAGCAGGAGGATGCGGTGCGAGATCGACTTGTCGCCGACAAGCGGCGCTCGCCCGCCGATCGCCCGCCCGCCGCGAACGACGAGGCGCGCCGAGGTCGGTGTCTGGAGAAGTGTCGACGCCATCGTCATCCAGGTCCCTCCGGGGGCCGTTTCCGCCGCGTCGCATCACGCGCGCACGCCCAACTCGACAACCGTTGTGTAGGGGCACGGCATGCCGTGCCCTCCCGTACGCCGCCGATATCATCCCCGATGCACCCACCCCAGACAACAAAAGGGCCCCCGGCTCGATCGAGCCGGGGGCCGTTCAACAAACGCGCCGCGTATCCACACGCCCCGGTCGTCCGACCTGGGCGCCGCCGCATCCGCAACCGCGCAGCGCCAAGGCGCGCGGCTGCCGACGGGGGTGGTTAGCGGACGGCGGCGCGCTGAGGAGCGAGGTGGGTGACGCGCGAGCGGTGGCCGCCGCGCAACCGGATCTCACGCTTGGGCGCGACCGGCTTCTTGTCCTCGAAGATCGCGCTGAGCAGGAGGTAACCGCCCAGCAGGCGCATGCGTTCGCGTGAACCGTGGTAGCTGCCGTCCGAACACTTCTGCCGTTCCATGTCATCCCTCCAAGTGTGGCGCGGGCCTTCGACCGCGCACTCGATCACAACCCCCAAGACCCCAATGCCCCGATGCGAACCTTGCGAGATTCGATTCCCGTTGCCGGATCGACTGCGCCGAGCTCGCACCTTCCAACGCAAACCTCGCACAGCAAGTTCAGAACCACCAATCCAACCGGTCGCAATCCAAATCCCAAACCATCCAATCCCAAACCCGGCGGATCGTGTCGATCTGAGTATCTAGACGCATGAGTCACGCAAAAGGTGTCGCGAGGTTCCCGGGCTGTCAGCCATCGGACCGGATTCGGCCAGCGCGAGGTCAGTCTGAGCGCCCCGTCCACCGTTCGATGCGCGCCGACGTCCCGTCTTCCGGGCACGGCGTGCACGCGAGCCGCAGGCCCGTCCGCCAGTCGTACCACCCGGTGCGCAGCGACGTCGTCGTCCAGTCGACGTCGCCCGCGTCGGCCGCCGGCGTCAGCGGCACGACGAGGATCGCGCGCTCGCCTCCCGCCCAACGTTCCGTCGTCGGGCGGCCGTCCAGCGGTGGGCCGTCGAATTGGGCTACGGTCCGGCCGACGTCGTCGAGGGCGTGGACGAAGAGGTTGTGGTCGACGGCCGTCGGCGCGAGCACCTCGATCATGAGTGCGGCCGAGATGGGTCCCGCCGCGACCGGTCCGGACCCCCAGCCGCTTCCTGCGACCAGGGCGATCGCCCCGCCGAACGTCGTTCGCTGGATGCGGTTCGCGACCCAGGACGCCGCGAGATCGTCGACCGTGGCCGCCGGGAACGTGAAGACCGTCAGCGACGGCGTGCCGCGGCTGTCCGTCATCGTTGCGGCGCTCGCCTGCGGCCAACGCGCTGCGAACGCGGTCGCAGCGTCGACCTCAAGCGGGTCGAACACGTAGCGGGCCGATTGGCCGGCGGGCGGCAGGAGCAGGCCGTGGGCCGAATCGACGGCCACCGGCGGGTGATCGGCCGTCAGGACGCGGATCGCCGTCTGTTGGTCGAGGAGCGGCGTGATGTACGTCGGTCCTTCGGCGGCGACCGCCGCCAAGTGGCGGCCGTGCTCGGTGGCGGCACCGTTGAAGATGCCGTACAGGCGCTCGTCGGCGGCGTAGCGGGCAAAGTAGTCGCGCGAGGTCATCCAGAGCGGCAGGGCGAGCGCGGCGCCGAACACCACGACACGCGCTGCGCGGCGCACGGGCGTGGGCCATCGCCCGGGCACGCGCGACGCGACGGCGTCGATGCCGACGGCGGCCACGGCGAACAGGACCGGCCACGTGCCCGTCAGCCGCAGGAAGTTCGGCGCCCGCGCGCTGAGCCACGACGGCGCGACGGTCACCGCCAGCGTGACCGCCGCCAACACCGCCCAGCGCCGACGCCGATCCTCGCGCCCGCGCGCGGCCGCCGCGATGAGCATGGCGAGGCCGACGAACCAGCCGAGCATCCACACCGCGTCGCCGAAGATCGGCCGGTCGGGCAGGTTGTGGTACAGGTTGCCGTCGCCCTCGGCGAACGGGGCAAGGGCGAGGGCCGCCGCGTTGTCCAGGAGCGTGCCGACGAGGTCGCCCTCGTTCACCTCGGGGTTGAGGACCGAGACCTGGCCGGTGCGGGCGCCGGCGAGCTCGGGGTGGCGGACGAGGTGGCGCACGAGCGGAAACGCGAGCATGCCGGCGACGGCCAGCGCGAGGGCGATGTGCCCGACGACCGCCGGCCGCCGCGTGCGCCAAGCCCACCACAGGCCGGTGGCCACCGGGATTGCGGGCAGGATGCGACCGGTGAGGTGCGTATAGAACCCCGCGGCCAGGACGACGCCCGTCGCCGCGGCCCACAGCGCGCCGCGTCGTTCGACGCCGAGGATTCCGACGTCTTGCCGTTGCCTCGCCGATGTCGTCAGCGCGCGGTCCCACGTCAAGACGAGCAGCGCCGTCCAGACGGGCACGAGCACGAGCCGCAGCCCGACGCGCGATTGCAGCACCGGCCAGAACGTGAAGGCGACGCCCGCCGCCGCCAGCACCGCGGTCCACGCCGCCCGGTTCGCTTGCGTCGATGCCGTCGATGCCGTCGATGTCGTGGGTCCCGTCGAGTCCGTCGATGCCGGCAACCGCCCGCCGACCATCCGCCGTGCCACGGCCGCCGTCAGCGCTGCCGCCAGCACGCCCGCGAACGCGGCGACGAGGCGCAGGCTCAGGATCGAGATGCCGAGGCCGCCGAACGCCAGCGCGACGATGTAGCTGAACAGCGGCTCGCGCCCGTTGTTGCCCGGCAGGAACACGGGCCGCGCGCCGCGCAGGATGTCGATCGCGTCGCTGGCGTAGTGGCCTTCGTCCGTGTGCAGGCCGGGGGGCAGGTCGGCCAGGCGCCACGTGCGCAGGGCGAGCGCGACGAGGAGCACGGCGATGAGGGCGAGGCGGGCGGGCCACATGTGGGGCTCGGGCGCACGGGCGTGCGTGGCGCCGTCCACGACGTCGTCGTCGGCGCGGGGTGGGGCGGGTGCGGCGTCCATGACCCGGCAGCGTACGGGCGGGGGGCGGTCGGGTCAACCCGGACGCGAAACGAATGCCGACCTAACGAATGCCGACCTCTTGTACCATACGCCCATGCCCCGCTCCACTGCCACCCCACTGTGCGTGACGACGACCGTGCCCGTCGGCGCGCGCGACTTCGATCCGTACGATCTGTTCCGCCTCGCCCCGCCGACCTTGTGCCCGCGCTTCGCATGGCGGGCGTTCGACGAGGCGACGACGTACATCGGTTACGGCACCGAGGCAGGGACCGGGGACTCGTTTGTATGGGGAGGCGCGTCGCCGATCGAGAACACACGGCGCTTCGTCCGTGACCTGGCGACGACGTGCCTGGACGACGAACGTCGGCCTGCAAGAGGGCGGGCGCGCTGGTTCGGTGGGTTCGCATTCGACCCGCTCGAGCCGTGGGGGGCGCGCTGGACGGATCTCGCATTCCTCGGCACGTGGTTCAGTCTGCCGGAGGTCCAATTCGCCGTTCGACGGGGCGCGACGCGCATCACGGCCCTCACCTGGGTGCAGGACGAGACGGCGCTCCGAGCCACGCTCGCGACGTTGGCGGAGAAGGTCATCCGGCTTCCGAAGGCGCGCGCGTCGCAGGCACCGCGGGCCGTCGATCGCGCGGCGCGCCCCGCATCGGATGGGCAGCCCGGAAGTCGCGGCCCGAGCGATGCAGCCGGAGCCGTGGGCGCCGACCGTCCGATCGACCCGATCCTGGCCGGCCGCCTGTCGCGCGCGCTCGCCGCGATCGACGCAGGAACGGTGCAGAAGGTCGTCGTCGCGACGTCGCGGACCGTTCCGTGCAACATCGCCCACGGCGACATGCCGGCGCTGGCCGGCGCCGTGGCGTCGGCGGCGCCCGGCTGCACGGCCTACCTCGTGGCCCCGCCCGCGAACGACGTCGAAGCCGTGTGGCTCGGCGCCACGCCCGAGCGCCTCGTTCGCGTGCGGGGGCACCGGCTGTGGACGATGGCGCTCGCCGGAACCGCCCGCCGCGGGGCGACCGCCGCCGAGGACCGCGACCTCGGCGCCGCCCTTCTCGCCTCCGACAAGGACCGCCGCGAGCACGCCGCCGTCGTCGATGCGGTGTGCGGCGTGCTCGCGCACGTGCCGGGCCTCGACGTCACGGTCGCGCCCGAACCGCGCCTGCGCCGTCTGGCGACGATGCAGCACCTCGAGACGCCGATCACGGCGCGGTCGACGTCGCGGCTCGACGTGCTCGATATCGCCCACCGCCTCCATCCGACGCCCGCACTGGCCGGCTGGCCGCGCGCGGCGGCCCTCGACCTCATCGCCCGCCTCGAACCCGATGGCCGCGGCTGGTACGGCGGCGGCGTGGGCTGGCTGGACGGGACGGGGGACGGGGACATCGCCGTCGGGATCCGCGGCCTGCTGATCCGCGACGGTGCCGCGACGGCGTATGCGGGCGCGGGGCTCGTGGCGGGCTCCGATGCGGCGGCGGAGGCGCGCGAGATCGAGCTGAAGCTGGCGGCGGCGTTCGGGCCGCTCCAGGCATGGGCAAGTTTGTCGGCAAGGTTGTCGGCAAGCGCGTCGGCGAGCGCGCAAGAAAGCGATGGTGTGCGATGAAGGCGCCCGCGACGGAAGGGCATCTCGACGGCGCCCAGCTGAACGCCCTCTGGGCTGCCACGTTGATCGACGCCCTCGTCGCGGGCGGCGTCAAGCACGTGTGCATCTCGCCGGGATCCCGCTCGACGCCGCTCACGTGGGCCTTTGCCGAGCGCGAGGGTCGTGGCCTGACGTGCTCCGTCCATCTCGACGAGCGCGGCGCCGGCTTCTTCGCGGTCGGATACGCCGCCGCCACCGGCGACGCCGCCGCGCTCGTGTGCACGAGCGGCACGGCGGCGGCGAACTACCTGCCCGCGGTCGTCGAGGCGCACCACAGCCGGCTGCCGCTCGTCGTGCTGACCGCCGATCGGCCGCCGGAGCTGCGCGACCGCGGGGCGTGGCAGACGATCGACCAGGTGAAGCTGTACGGTTCGTTCGTGCGGTGGTTCCACGAGCTGGGCGAGGCGTCGGCGGCGAAGGCGGCGCTACGCTACGTCGAGGCGGTGGGCGCGCGAGCGGCGGCGACGGCGCTGGGCGTGCCGCGCGGGCCGGTGCACCTGAACGTGCCGCTGCGCGAGCCGTTGGGGCCGGTGGTGGGCGAACGGGGAGGCGAACGGCCCGACGGCGGACTTCGCGTTGCGGCGGGCGAACCGGGGGTCGATGGGCGGGCGGTCACGGACCTGGCCGCGCGGATCGCGGCCGAGCCGCGGGGACTGATCGTCGTCGGGCGGCCGGCGTTGGCCGGCGAGGCGGCGCGGGCGGTGTTGCGGTTGGCGGCGGTTTGCGCGTATCCGGTGCTCGCCGAGCCGTTGTCCGGGCTGCGGTTCGGGGGACACGATGGGGGACACGATGGCGACGTCGCCGCACAGGGCGCCTGCCTCGTCGGCGGCTACGACGCCTTCCTCCGCCCGGATGCCGGCGTCGACATCCCGCCGCCGCACTTCGTCCTGCGCATCGGCGGCAGCGTCACCTGGAAGCACGTGGCCGACTATCTCGGCCGCGCCGACGAGGCCTGGCAGGCGGCGATCGATCCGGAGCTGACCTGGGACGATCCGACGGGCCGCATCGCGCTGCGCGTTGCGGCGCCGGTGGCGGCGGCATGCGCGGCGACGGCGGACGTCATCGAGGCGAACGGGGCGCGGGACCGGGACGCGGGCGCGCCGTGGCGCGCGTGGTGGTGCGCCGCCGACGCGGCCGTCGCCGGCGTGAGGGCCGCGCACGCGGCTTCGCCCGAGCGCGGGGGAACCGCGTGGATCTACCCGGCTCTCCTCGACATCCTGCCCGACGGCGCCGTCCTGTATGCCGCCAACAGCATGGCGGTGCGTGACCTGGACACGTTCACGGCGCCGACCGCCAAGGCCATTCTCCCGCTCTGTAACCGCGGCGCCGCCGGGATCGACGGCACGCTCTCCAGCGCCCTCGGCGCCGCCTTCGCGGCCGGCCGGCCGACGGCGCTCGTGACGGGCGACCTGGCGTTCCTGCACGACGGCGGCGGGTTCGGCGCCGTGGCCGACCTCGTCGCCCGTTACGGCGACGGCGCGCTCGACCTGTTCATCGTCATCGTCGACGACGGCGGCGGCGGGATCTTCGAGCACCTCGGCGTTGCGGCGGCCGACCGGGCGCGGTTCGAGGCGTTCTTCGCGACGCCGCAACGGGTCGATCTTGTCGCGCTGTGCGCCGCGTGGGGCATCCCGTGCCGGATCGCGACGGACGTCGGTGCCTTGCACGCCGCCGCTGCCGTCCGCGCCCCCGTGCGCGTGGCCGTCATCCCGGTCGACCGCGCCGCGAACACGGCCGCCCACCGCGCGTACTGGCGCGAGGCGTGCGCGGCGGTTACGGCGGCGACGGCCGGGATCGACGCGTTCGGCGCACCCGGAGCTGGGTCGTGAGCGCCATCCCGTCGGACGCCGAGAAACGCGCCGTCGATACCGCGCGCGCCGACGCAGGCAGTCACCGACCTGACCTCGCGCTGACCGCGCTTCACGTCGTCCGTTTGTTCGAAGGCGCGGCCGACCTCGCGCCGATCGTCCTCCTGCACGGGTTCACGGGTGACACGACGACGTGGGCCGCATTCGCCGACGCCTGGGCGGCGGCGGATCGTCGACGCGCCGGCCCGTCGCTCTGCGCCGTCGACCTCGTCGGCCACGGCCGTTCGCCCGATCCGGACGATCCGGCCGCCTACCTCCTCGAAGCGCAGGCCGCCTCCGTCTGCGCCGCCCTCGCCGCGCAGGGCATCGACCGCGCCGTCTGGCTCGGCTACTCGATGGGTGGCCGTGTCGCCCTCGCCGCTGCGGTGAGGCACCCCGAACGGGTCGCGGCGCTCGTCCTCGTCAGCACGTCGCCCGGCATCGCCGACGACGCCCTGCGAGCGGAGCGGGCGGCGGCCGACGAGGCGCTGGCGGCGGCCGTCGAGGCGGACGGCATCGGACCGTTCGTCGAGCACTGGGCGCGGCACGCGCTCTTCGCGACGCAGGACGCCCTCGGCTCTGCCCACGCCGAGGCGATGCGCGTGCAGCGCCTCGGCAATCGGGCGCCCGCCATCGCCCGGACGCTGCGAGAGGCGGGGGCGGGGGCGATGGCACCGCTGTGGGAGCGGCTGGGCGAGCTGGCGATGCCGGTGTTGATCGTCAGCGGGTCGCTGGACGAGAAGTACACGGCGATCGGGCGGGCGATGGTCGATGCGATGGACGACGCGGCGGGACGCCGGGTCACGCGCACCGTCGTCGAAGGCGCCGGGCACGCTGTGCAGCTCGAGGCGTCGGCCGAACTGGCGGATCGGGTGGTTCGCTGGAGCCGCGGGCCTTCCGCCGCGTGACGATATTTCGTCCCGGTGATGTCGCAGGATACGATAGGATCTCGGCCGCGCACCCCGCGCCGCCGACGGAGGGGAGACGACGCGGTGACGACTGCCTGGCAGCCGATTGCGGAGTTCGAGGATATCCGGTTCGAGCGCTGCGACGCGATCGCCAAGGTGACGATCCACCGGCCCGAGGTGCGCAACGCCTTCCGGCCGCAGACCGTCCGCGAGATGCTGGCGGCGTTCGAGACGTGCCGCAACGACCCGTCGATCGGCGTGGTGATCCTGACGGGGGCCGGCACGGAGGCGTTCTGCTCCGGCGGCGACCAGCGCGTGCGCGGGACCGCGGGCTACGTGGACGAGGGCGGTGTGCCGCGGCTGAACGTCCTCGACCTCCAGATGGCCATCCGCCGCCTGCCCAAGCCCGTCGTCGCGATGGTCGCCGGCTACGCGATCGGCGGCGGGCACGTCCTGCATGTCGTGTGCGACCTGACGATCGCGGCCGACAACGCGCGCTTCGGCCAGACCGGCCCGCGCGTCGGCAGCTTCGACGGCGGGTTCGGGTCGGCCTACCTGGCGGCGATCGTCGGCCAGAAGAAGGCACGCGAGATCTGGTTCCTGTGCCGCCAGTACGACGCCGCGCAGGCCCTCGAGATGGGCCTCGTCAACATCGTCGTCCCGCTCGCCGAGCTCGAGGCAACGACCGTCGAGTGGTGCCGCGAGATGCTCGCGCTCAGCCCGCTGGCCCTCCGGCTCCTGAAGGCCTCGTTCAACGCGTCGCTCGACGGTCAGGCGGGCATCCAGCAGCTGGCGGGCGACGCGACGCTTCTCTACTACATGACGGACGAAGGAACCGAGGGCAAGTCGGCATTCCTGGAAAAGCGCGAGCCGGACTTCGACCAGTTCACGCGCTACCCGTGAGCACGACGATGCGGACCCGATGACGTCGTCGCCCGCGCGGTGGCACGCCTGGCTCCTCGCCGCCCGCCCCAAGACCCTCGTCGCCGCCGTCGCCCCGGTCGCCGTCGGCACCGCGCTCGCGTACAACCAGCACGCCTTCGCGCTGCCCGCTGCGCTGGCAGCGCTGGCCGGCGCGCTGCTCATCCAGATCGGCACGAACCTGACGAACGACGTCCTCGACTTTCGCCGCGGCGCCGACACGGCCGAGCGCCTCGGCCCCACGCGCGTCACGCAGGCCGGCCTGCTGTCGCCGCGCGCCGTCGCCATTGGCGCCGTCGTCGCCTTCGCGCTGGCCTTCGCGGCCGGCGCCTACCTCGTGGCCGTTGCCGGCTGGCCGATCGCCCTCCTCGGCGTCCTCGCCATCGCGTCGGGCGTCGCCTACACGGCCGGGCCGGCGCCGCTGGCGTACGTCGGCTTGGGCGACCTGTTCGTTCTCGTCTTCTTCGGCATCGCCGCGGTCGGCGGCACGTACTATGTCCAGGTCATGGCCGCGCTGGACCGCTTCTCGCGCTGGCAGGCGCTGCAGGCGATGCCGCAGGCGCTCGTCCTGGGCGTCGGCGTCGGCGCGCTGGCGATGGCGATCCTCACCGTCAACAACCTCCGCGACGCGCCGACGGACGCCGCGGTCGGCAAGCGCACGCTGGCCGTCCGTCTGGGCGACGGCCGGACGCGGCGCTACTTCGACAGCCTGATCTTCTGCGCGTTCGCCGTCCCGGTGGGCCTGGTCGTCTTCGGCGACCTCGGCGCTGCCGTCCTCGCCGCGCTCTTCAGCGTGCCGTTCGCCCTCGACCCGGGCCGCGCCGTGGCCGGCGGCGCGGCCGGCAAGGCGCTGAATCCCGTCCTCGGACAGGTCGCCCGCCTCCAGGTGGCCTACGCCGCGTGCCTGTCGATCGGCCTCGTCGCCGACCGGCTCCTGCGGGCGTGGGTTTCAGGAGGCTGACCGGACGCGGCGCGCGCCAGCGCGATCCGCCGAATCAAGGCTGCAGCCACTACGCATGCGCGTCGACATCGTGCCCTACGCCCTCCCGTTTCGCCGCCCGTTCGTCACCGGCGCGGCGGAGCACGCGGTTCGCCGGGGCTGGCTGGTGCGGGTCGCCGGAGACGACGAGCTCGAGACCGCCGGCTGGGGCGAGGCCGCGCCGCTGGCCGGCCACGGCGGCGAGGACCCGGGCGCGCTGCCCGCCGCCCTCCGCGCCTTTGCCGCCGCCGTCGCCGATCCCGAAGCCGCCCATCTGATCGACGGCACCCCGCCCGGCTGGGCGCCGCTCCACGCGCTCAGCACGCGCCTGTTCCCGCGCGCCCACGCTTTCCCGTGCGCCCGCGCCGCGTTCGACCTCGCCCTCGCCGACCATCTGGCCCGCCGCACCGGCCTGACCCTCGCCCGCTGGCTCAGCCGCGCCGCCCGCCCACACGTGGCCGTGAACGCCGTGATCGATGCCGTCTCGCCCGACGCCGCGGGCGCGCTCGCCTCGGCTGCCGTGGCCGCCGGCTTCCGCACGCTCAAGGTCAAGCTGACGCCGGATCGCGCCGCCGACGCGCGCCGCCTGGCCGCGATTCGCGAGGCCGCCGGTCCGCACATCGCGCTGCGCGGCGACGCGAACGGCATCTGGGACGTCGAGGAGGCGATCGACCGCCTGCGCGCTCTCGCGGCGTTCGATCTCAGCTACGTCGAGCAACCTGTCCCCGCCGCCGACGTCGCCGGCCTCGCGCGCGTCCGGCGCCACGCCGACGTTCCGATCGCCGCCGACGAGGCGCTCCTATTCCCGCACGGGCCGGGGATCGACGCCGTGCTCGCGGCCGAGGCGGCGGACGTCGTCGTGCTCAAGCCGTCGCTCTTCGGCGGGCCGTCCGCGGCCTGGGCCGCGGCCATCGCGGCGGCGGCGCACGGCGTGGCGGTCACGGTGACGACGAGTCTGGACGGCGCCGTCGGTCGGCACGGCGCGCTGGCCGTCGCCGCCGCGCTGTACCCGCCGCCGGGCGCGTGCGGGCTGGCGACGGGCGGTTTGTTGGAGTCCGACTTCGGACCGGACATCGTGATCCGCGGCGGCGAGGCGATCGTCGCCGGCGCCAGTGTCGGCCTCGGGTTCACGCCGACCGTGCCCGCCGGCGACGGCATGATGGCGACCGACCCCGACCCCGACCCCGACCCCGACCCGGATCCCGGCTCCGCGCCAAGCGACGACACGTCGTGACGCCGTCCCACCCGGCGGTCACGTTCGCCGGCCGCACGCTGACCGCCGCTGACCTCGCCGCACGCGCCGAAGCGCTGGCCCGCCGCCTGACCGCCGCCGGCGTCGCGCCGGGCGATCGCGTGGTCTCGCTCCTGGCCAACGGGGCCGCGCCCGTCGTGCTCGTCCATGCCTGCCGCATCGCCGACGCCGTCGTCGTGCCGCTGAACCCGCGCTGGTCCGCGGCCGAGGTCGCCGAGCCCGCCGCGCGCGTCCGGCCGCGGCTGGCCGTCGTCGACGCGGGCGACGAACGGGACGCCGTGGCCGCCGCCGTCGATGCGGCGTCGGGCGGGATCGTCGTCGTCGATCCATTTGGGGGTGACGGACCGGACGGGGAGGCGAGCGACGGTCCCGAACCGGCGAGCGATCCGATCGCGTGGCCGTGGCCATCCCCAGTCGACCCGGACCGCCCCCAGGCCATCGTCTTCACGTCCGGCACGACCGGCGCGCCGCGAGGCGCCGTTCTCTCGTGGGGCAACCACCATGCCAACTGGGTCGGCTCCCGCGCGCGACTCGGCCACGGCGCGGACGACGTCTGGCTCGTCGCCCTGCCGCTCCACCACGTCGGCGGCCTGGCGATCGTCCTCCGCGCCGCGTGGGACGGGGCGCACGTCGTCGTGCTGCCGCGCTTCGATGCCGACGCCGTCGCGCGCGCGATCGCCGAACACGGCGTGACCCGCCTGTCCCTCGTACCGACATCGCTCGGCGCGGTGCTCGACGCCTGGACTGCCCGGTACGGCCGGGACGGCGCGCGAACCGTCCCATCGACACTCCGAACCGTGCTGCTCGGCGGCGGCCCGCTCGCCGGCGCACCGGTGGCGCGCGCCGTTGCCCTCGGTTTTCCGCTGGCGCTGACGTACGGTTTGACCGAGGCGGCCAGCCAGGTGGCCACGACGGCACCGGGCTGGACGCCGGACGAGTCGGCCGCGGCGCCGCCGCTGGACGGTGTGCGCGTGCGCATCGCGGGCGTCGTCGGTGCCGGGGACGAAGCGGATGCGGTCGTCGCCGGCCACATCGGTGCGATCGAGGTTGCCGGCCCGACGGTCTTTGCCGGCTACTGGGACGATCCGGTGGCGACATCCGCCGCCCTCGCCGACGGCTGGCTGCGCACCGGCGACCTCGGCCGACTCGACGCCGTCGGACGGCTGACCGTCATTGGGCGTGCGGACGACCGGATCACGACCGGCGGCGAGAACGTCGACCCGGCGGAGGTCGAGGCGGTCATCGACGCCCATCCGGCGGTCGGGGCGAGCTGCGTCGTCGGGGTGGCGGACGCCATGTGGGGGCAGACGGTGGTCGCGGTCATCGAGCCGGCGCGCGGCGTCGACGCCCGGGCACTGCCGGACGTCGATGCGCTGCGCGCGTGGCTGGGCGAGCGGCTGGCGAACTACAAGCGTCCGCGGCGAGTGGTCGCCGTGACGGCGTTGCCGCGGACCGCGGCGGGGAAGGTGGCACGGGCGGCGGTGCGGCGGTTAGCCGAGCTCGATCTGGATGCCGCCGACGTACTTGGCGACAAGGTTGTAGATGAACGCCTCGATCGCGCCGCCGATGAACGAGATCACTCCGTAGAAGATCGGCAGGATGATGATCGCGCCGGCGCCGAACAGCAGGCCGATCAGACCGGCGCCGGGTTCGTCGGTGGCCCCCGCGGCCAAGCCGAAGCCGATCATCGCGAACAGTGAGACGAGTGCGCCGGCGATGAGGCCGACGGCGGCACCGATGGCGCCGACTACCTTGGCGACGGACAGGACGTCGAGGCGACGGATCGTGGTCATGGGAGCGGCCTCCTTTGGCGGGCGCCGTCGGGCTGACGGGCCGGGGGAGTGTACGGTGAACGGGAGGCCGGGGTTGCGGGTTCGGGGGTGTGGGTTGGGCAGGGGGGGCGTGGGGCGGGCGGCCTGCGGGCACGGCATGCCGTGCCCCTACGCGGCGGTTATTGTGAGGGGCGCCACGTTCAGGTGGTTTCGATGGCCTCAACGAGCAGGGAACGCACGTCCGACGGGAGCGGTGTCGGCGCGAAACGGCCGTCGGAGGCGGGGGCGGTGTAGACGAACGTGATCAGGGCGCGGGCGCGCACGTCGTCGGCGTCGCGATCGTCGGGGCTGCGATCGTCGGGGCTGCGATCGGAGCCGTTGCCGCAAGCCGTCATCGCCAGCGTGAAGCTGGTCGCGCCTACGCGCGCCACCGTGACGCGCACGGCTACCGCCTCGCCGGCGAAGATCGGCCGCAGGTGGTCGGCCTCGACGCGGCGGATGGGGGTCGAGCGCTTCGTCTGGCCGAACCAGTCGGCGTAGTCGATGCCGAGGGCGGCGATGAAGCCCTCGTATGCTTCCTGCCAGAGCTCGGCGTAGCGGCCGAAGAACAGCACGCCGGCCGGGTCGGCTTGGTGGAAGGCGACGCGCGTGCGGTAGACGAAGGGTGACGCGGTGTCGTACGGCATCGACGGCATCGACCCAGTGGTGCCGACGGCCTAGCGACGTTCGCCGACGGGGTGCATCGTCAGCGTCCGGCCCACGGCGGCCGCGATCGGGGCCAGTCGGCCCGCCAGCTCGCCGAGCTCGTGCGGGCGGATGGCTTGGTCGCCGTCGGACAGCGCCAGGTGCGGGGCGGGGTGGACTTCGATCATCACGCCGTCCGCGCCGGCCGCGAGCGCGGCCAACGTCATCGGCGCGATGAGCGCGGGCTCGCCGGTGGCGTGGGACGGGTCGACGATGACGGGCAGGTGGGTTTCGCGCTTGGCGAGGGCCATTGACGCCAGGTCGAGCGTGAAGCGCGTGCCGGCGTTGAACGTCCGGATGCCGCGCTCGACGAGGATCACCTGGTCGTTGCCGCCGGCGAGCAGGTATTCGGCGGCCAGCAGCCACTCCTCGACCGTGGCCGCGAAGCCGCGCTTGAGGACGATCGGCTTGTCGATGTCGGACAGCGCGCGCAGGAGGTCGAAGTTCTGCATGTTCCGGGCGCCCACCTGGAAGGCGTCGACGTACGGGTACATCGTCTCGATCATGTCGACCGCCAGGCACTCGCTGACGACGGGCAGGCCGGTGGCCTCGCGCGCCGCTGCCAGCCACTCCAGCGCGATCACCCCGTGGCCTTGGAAGCGGTACGGGCTCGAGCGCGGCTTGAACGCACCGCCGCGCAGCACGACGGCCCCGTTGGCCGCACACGCCCGCGCCGCCTGCACGATCGCCTCGGCCCCCTCGACGGCACACGGTCCGGCGATGATCCCAAAGGAATCGCCCCCGAACGGGACGCCGCCGATGCTGACGATGGTGCCCGAGCGCTGCACCTCGCGCCGCGCGAGGCGGTAGGGCGTGTCCGGCAGGAACACGCGCTCGACGGCACGGTCGTGCCCGATGATCGCGTCGATCTGACCGACGCTGACGTCCGACAGCAGGATGACGCCCGGCCCGACGTCATAAACGGATGCCTCGACGCCGGCCGCGCGCACATGCTCGACCAAGCGGCGCACGTCGCGCTCGGTGGCCTCGGGCGCCACGACGGCCACGGCGACGCCGCGCGGCTCGACGGACGCCTGTGCGCCGATGTGCCGCGGGTCGCCCGGTCGGGGTTCACCGTTCGATCGTGCGCCGGGTGGCTGCAGGGCCGGGTGGAGTTCGTTCACCGGGACGCTCCTCGGGCGCCTCGCCGTCGGCGGTGGACTCCGCGCTTCGGATAAGGCAGGGCACCTTCGCGGCCAACTATAGTGCGATGCAAGGTAGCGTGCAAATGGGACTCGGGAACCTCAATGCGCGGATCAATGCGCGGATCAATGCGCAGATCGATCGAGCATCGCACGGTCGCGCCGCCTGCGGCCCTCACCCCCCGCTATTGATCACTGAATGGTCGTGGCGTGGTGTCCGCTGCCGCGTCGACGAAGCGTGCTCCCGTCAGCCGCACGAGCGCATCGACCGCCACGCGCACGTTCAGCCCGCGCTGCCCCGCGCTGACGCAAACGTGCTCGAGCGCGCCCGCGGCGCCGTCGACGACGACGTCGAACGCCCCGTCGCGCACCGCCAGCGCGCTGATCCCGCCGACCTGCAGGCCGGTCAGCCGCTCGGCATCGCGGTGCGCGGCCAGCTGGAGCTTCTTCTCGCCGAGGGCCGTGGCCAAATGCTTCAGATCGAGCTGTCGATCCGCGGCGACGAGGACGAGGAGCGGCTTGCCGGCCGTACGCTCGACGACGAGCGTCTTGTAGACGGTCGTCGTCGGCACGCCAAGGTGCGCGGCGACTTCGGCGGCGTCGCGGAGCGTGTTCGGGTAGGCCAGGACGTCGTACGGGATGCGCGCGGCATCGAGGCGGCGCATGGCCAGGGTCTTGGGGGTCGGCATCGTCCGCTCCTTGCCGGCTGCTATCATCGTCAGCCCACAGGTCTCTCGCAAGCCGCGCCGAGGTACGCCGTGCCGCCTCCGACCGCGAAGTCGCAGCTGCCCTGTCCGATCCTCGCCCTCAGCGGCGACGAGGTCACCTCGCGCATCGACGAGGTGGCCGTCGAGGAGCCCCTCGAGATCCGCCTCGCCTCGGCGGGCGACCCGCTGACCTTCCAGCGCGTCGCCGTCACGATGCGCACGCCCGGCGCCGATGCCGACCTGGCCCGCGGCTTCCTGTTCGCCGAAGGGATCATCCGCACAGCGGGCGACGTCGTGCACATCGCGCACTGCCTCGATCCCGACGTCACCGCCGAGCAGCACGGCAACGTGCTGACGGTGACGCTCCAGGATGACGTCGTCGTCGACATGGCGCCGCTCGAGCGGCACTTCACGACGACGAGCGCGTGCGGGGTGTGCGGCAAGGCGGGGCTGGAGCAGCTGACAGCGCGGGGTGTGATGCGCGTCGAGGACGGTGCGATGATCGGCGAGCGGGCGATGCGCGTGGCGCCGGACGTGGTGTACGCGCTGCCCGATCGTCTGCGCTCCAAGCAGGGCACGTTTGATGCGACCGGCGGGCTGCATGCGGCGGGCCTGTTTGATGCATCCGGCGCCCTGCTGGCGGTGCGGGAGGACGTCGGGCGGCACAACGCGCTGGACAAGCTGATCGGCTGGGCGCTCGGCGAGGGGCGGGTGCCGCTCGCCGGCCACATCGTCCTCGTCAGCGGGCGGGCGAGCTACGAGCTGGTGCAGAAGTGCGCGGTAGCCGGCGTGCCGGTGATGGCGGCGGTCGGTGCGCCGAGCAGCTTGGCGGTCGAGACGGCGGAGGCGTTCGGGGTGACGTTGGTGGGGTTCGTGCGGGGGGGGAGGGCGAACGTGTATGCGGGGGCGGGGCGAGTCGCGGTTACGAGTCGTGTGGAAGCTGACGCACAGGCAGGTGGACAAAGTGACGGTCGAGCGTGAGTACCGGCAGGCCCCGCCGCTTGGCCAACACGGCGATCATCGTATCGGGGAAGGGCAAGGTGATGCCGCGGGCGCGAAGGCCGCGAACCACCTCCCCGGTTTCGCGCCAATCGTCGACGGTGGCTTCCTCATAGGGCAGAAGCCCGATGAGTCCTTCGATGGTGTGTAGCTCGCGCGCACCACGCGCTCCCTGGGCCAGCTCGGCGATGACGGGTCCGACAAACACTGCCGTCTGTGCTTCGATCAGATCTTCCACGAGGTCGGCGGTGTCCTGGTGACGCGCATCGTCGCGGAGAAACGCAACCCAGGCAGAAGTGTCGACAATGACAGACTCACGGCTCGTTGGCATACTGAGCTTCCTGTGCTTCGATGTCGAGCCGGCGGGACTCTTCCCAAATGTCGTCGACGATCATTGAGCCACGCAGGTCGAGTGCGCGTTGCAGGCGGCGCTGGTGCAAATAGGCGCGAATCGCTTCGCGAACGGCCGCCGAACTCGACTTCATCCGCGTTTCGCGTGTGAGTTCTTTCATGTCGGCATCGGCGACTGTAATCGTAGTGCGCATCACATACCTCGTGTTCGTCGCATCATTCCGGCGCGGAGAATAGCAGCACTGCGAGGCTGCTGCAAGCCGCTCCTTGTCTCGCGATGCAGCGTCATGACCGACATGGCAAGCTGTGCACCCCGTCAGGAGTCTCCTCCAATGAACCGCCCCGACTTGATCTGTCGTCGACCAGCCGGCCTAACGGTGCGGGTCCTTGCGGTATGTTTGGCTGTCACGCTCGCCGCAGCGCGGCCGAGCCTCGCCACGCCCGTCGCCGACACCGTCACCGCCGACCGCACCTTCCTCCTCACCGGCGTCCAGTTCGTCCAATCCAGCCCCGGCTCGATCCCCGGCCCCGTGATCCCCTTCGGCGACGCGTTCCCGGTCGTCCTCGGCGCCGAGGGCGAGCGCCGGATGGCCGTCGTCTCCGCGGCCCGGTGGGAGCAGGGGCGCGTCGTGGCATTCGGGCACGGCGGGTTCTTCGACGAGGGGACGTTGGCGTCCGGCGAGACGCACAGCGGGCGGTTCATGACGAACGCGCTGAACTGGGCGGCCGGGGGGCGGCTGGCGTTGGCGAGCCAGAAGATCGTCGTCGTCGGCGGCAATGCCGGGTATCGGGCGTGGCTCGCGCGGCAGGGCGCGACGGTCGTCGTGTCGGACGGCAGCGATCTTGGGACGGCACTGCGCGGGGCGCACGTGCTGGTGTGGGGGGCGTGGCGGCAGGGGAAGGCGGAGCGGGATCTGATCGCTAACTGGGTGAAGACCGGCGGCGGGCTGGTGGCCGAGAGCCTGGGCTGGGGCTGGATGCAGCTGAACCCGAACGTCGACATCCGCCAGCACGCCGGCAACCAGCTGCTGGCGGCGGCCGGCATCGTCTGGAGCGACGGCTATCTCGACCGCACCTCGGGCAACCCGGCGGGCTTCGCGACCGGGATCACGGAGATCGGCCTGACGCAGGGCGACGACGCGCTTGCGGCGCTGCGCGGCGAGCGCGGGACGCTCGAGGACCGGCAGATCGCCCAAGCGGTCCATGTCCTCACGCGCCTGATCCGGACGCTGCCGCGGGGCGAGGCCAAGCTTCTGCCGGCTTTGCGGCTGATGACGGCGAACCTCGGCCCGATCATCCCGACGGAAGCCGATCCGGTCTCGCTCTACAAGGACCCGCTCCAGCGCATCGGATTGACGTTGCAGATCGAGGACTTGCGGTTCGCAGCGCCCGATGCCGTACCCTTCCACCCCGCCGGCGCCGAGTTCCCGGGCGACGTGCCGATCGAGGCGCCGCGCATCACGCGCGCGGTCGACATCGACACGCGCCAGACGCGGTGGCACTCGACGGGCCTGTATGCGCCGCCGGGCGAGCGGTTGACGGTGTCGCTGACGCAAGCCGTCGTCGACCTCGGTCTGGCGCTGCGGATCGGCGGGTTCACCGACGAGAACTGGCACATGGACGAGTGGACGCGCGTCCCGTCGATCTGGAGCCGCTCGCCGCTCACCGCGACGACGGTGTCGGCAGCGAATGCGTTCGGCGGGCCGGTATACATCGAGGTGCCGGACGACGTGTCGTTCCTTGCCGGGACGGTAGAGGTGACGATTGCCGGTGCCGTCGAAGCACCGTACTTCCGCCTCGGCGAGACGACGGCGGCCGAGTGGCGCGACCGGCTGCGGTCGCTGAAAGCGCCGTATGCCGAGCTGGGCACGGACAAGCTGTTCCTCACGGTGCCGTCGTCCGCCATCCGCAATCTCGACGATCCGACGCCGGTCCTGCGCTTCTGGGACGAGGTCCTCGACGCCCAAGCCGACCTGGCGCAGCGCCCGCGGGCCCGCGACTACCCGGAACGCTTCGTCGCCGACCGCCAGATCGGCTACGGCTACATGCATGCCGGCTACCCGATCATGACGTTCAACGACGTGAAGGACTTCGTGGTCGACGAGGCCGCGCTGCGCAAGGACGGCTCGTGGGGCCACTTCCACGAGCTCGGCCACAACCACCAGCAGGGCGACTGGACGTTCGACGGCACGGGCGAGGTGACGACCAACCTATTTACGGTCTACACGTACGACCGCGTCCTCGGGAGTCCCTCGCACGAGGGCGGGCCCGGCAACAGGGCTCGCCTCACGCCGGAGCGAATTCGCGCGACCTGGGAGGCGTACGACCGCGCCGGCCGGAAGTTCGACGACTGGAAGGGCGATCCGTTCCTTGCGCTGTCGATGTACATCCAGCTCGAGCAGGCCTTCGGCTGGCAGGCGTACATGCGCGTCTTCGCAGAGTACCGCGCGCTGCCGGACGCCGAGCGGCCGAAGAACGATGACGAGAAGCGGGACCAGTGGATGGTGCGATTCAGCCGGCAGGTGAACCGCAACCTATGCCCGTTCTTCGCGATGTGGGGGGTGCCGGTGAGCGAGGCGGCGTGTGACAGCGTGGCGGGGTTGGGGGCGTGGGATCCGTGGGGGGAGGGGCGGGCGACGGGGACGCCGACGCTGGTCGATCAGCCGACGGGGACGCCGACGACCTCGAGGACGCCCATTCGGCCGACCGCCGATCCGCGGACGCCTGGGGGTCCGACGGCTGGTCCGGGTTCGCCGACGGTGAGTCCGGGGACGGCTGTGGGGACGGCGATTGTGGTGGCGGGGCGGGTGTGGTTGCCGGTGGGGTGGCGGTGAGGGCGGACATGGTGGAGTGTCCCCGCTTTCGCGGACGGCGGATAATTGGGAATCTCACGCTGCCAGCGCAGCGACGGCCGGGTCAACACCATTCGAAGTGGGGGCATCGGTCTTGGACATCACCACCTACTACAGCTCGTCGTCGAGACCACGCGCCTCGCTTACGCTCCCCCACAACCGCTCATACTCCCCCCGCACGCTCGCGTCCAACCGCTCGGCCAGCCGATGGAGCGTCTCGTGCAACGCTCCACCGCCGCCGTAGTACGCGCCGGACTCCTGCACGGCGAACGTGAATGACTGCCGCAGCCGGACCTCGTACGTCTCGACGTCTGCCACCGCGTCCATTGGGTTCGTCGGGTGCGTCGCGTCGTCAGGAGTGCTGGGCATGGGACGATTCTGGTCCGTGCCACTCGTCGTTGCGACCGCCACAACGCAGCGCATCGCCACGACTCACACGAGGGGCGCTTGCGGCTGACAGCGCGCCAAGCCATGATACCGCCGATCGCCGTTCGTCCGATCGACCCTTCCCGCCCCGCCCGGAGCCCAACCCATGCCCACCCCCCAAGACCGCGCCCGCGTCCCCGACGAGCTCCATCGCCTCGGCGGCCTGCGCCCCGGCGTCTCGCGCGAGGTCGCCCGCCGCACGGGCGTGCCGGAGGCCGATGTATACGGCGTCGGCAGCTTCTTCCACCTCCTGGCCGAGCCGGACGTCGACGTGCGCGTCTGCCAAGGGTTGTCGTGCCAACTCGCCGGAGCCGACGCACTGCTCGAGGCGGCGCGCGCGAGCGGCCTGCGCGCGGAGGGCTGCCAGTGCCTGGCGGCGTGCGACAAGCCCGCGGCCGTCCTGCGCGGCCGGCGCGTGCTGCCGGCGGTGACGCCGGCCGAGATCGCGGCGGCGGGCGGCGACTTCACGGCATTGTTCTCGGCCCAGGCGCCCGGCGACATGTGGATGGGCACGATCGGACCCCTCGACGCCGATCCGGAGTCGCTCGCGATGAACCTGATGGCCGAGCCCGACTGGTCGGGCGCGGCGCTCGCGCGCGCGGCCGAGATCGGTCCAGGCGGACTGATCACCGAACTCGAAGCGGCGGGGCTGCAGGGCCGCGGCGGGGCCGGCTTTCCGGCGCACATCAAGTGGAAGGGCGTGATCGGCCAACCCGAGACCGTCCGCTACGTCGTGCTGAACGCCGACGAGGGTGAGCCGGGGACGTTCAAGGACCGCGAGGTTCTCCTGCGCCGCCCGGACCTCGTCATCGAGGGCCTCGCGATCGCCGCGCGGGCCGTCGGGGCGAGCGCCGTCTACCTGTACCTGCGCGGCGAGTGGGAGATCCCGTGGGGCATTGTCGAGGACGCCATCGAACGATTCAAGTCCGCCGGCCTGCTGGACGGGCTGGACTTCCACATGCACGCCGGCCAGGGCGCCTACATCTGCGGCGAGGAGACGGCGCTGATCGAGGCGCTGGAGGGCAAGCGTGGGATGCCGCGACTCCGGCCACCGTTCCCGGTCGAGGTCGGGCTGTTCGGCAAGCCGACGCTCGTCCACAACGTCGAGACGATCGCGTGCGTGCCCGGCATCGTCCGGCGCGGCGGGACGTGGTTCAAGACGCTCGGCCGCACCGCCCCCGGCACGAAGCTCTACTGCGTGAGCGGCCACGTCGCCCATCCCGGCGTATACGAGCTGCCGATCGGCATCACGCTCGACGAGCTGGCCGAGGCCGCCGGCGGCTACGTCGGCACGCTCCTCGCGTTCTCGCCCGGCGGCGCCAGCTCCGGCTTCCTCCCGGCCTCCAAGCGCGATATCGCCCTCGACTTCCGCACGCTGGCCGACGAGGGCTCGATGCTCGGCTCGGCCGGCGTCGTCGTCCTGAACGACACCGTTGACATCCCCTGGGCAGTCGCGCACCAGCTCCGTTTCTTCGAGGCCGAGAGCTGCGGCCAGTGCGCTCCGTGCCGGATCGGCACCCGCTTCCAACGCGAGAGCCTGGATCGGTATCTCGATGCCACCCGCGCGCCTGTAGGCGCCGATGCCCTGGCGCACGTGGCCGACGTGGCGTGGCAGATGAACGAGGGGTCGATCTGCGGGCTCGGGCAGGCGGCGTCGTTGCCGTTGACGACGGCGCTCAGGTGGTTTCCGGAGGCGTTCGATTCGAAGGGCGATGCGATGGCGCCATCATCCTCGTGAACCGAGCAACCGGCGGCTGAAGCCGGCCGGCTGGGGGCCTTCGGCCAATGCGCCTGCCTGCGCAGGCGCCACCGACGTTTTGGGTGCCCGCGCAGGCGGGCACCATGGCGGCCCGTCAGGGACGCCTCCAGCCGGCCAGCTTCAGCTGCCGGTGCTCGTCTCGGTGGATCGCCGATCGTTTGGCGGATAGAATAGCCCTCCGCATCCCCGCCAGGAGCGCCCCATGGACCCGAACCCGAACGCCACTGCGTCCCCAACCCTGACCGTCGACGGCGAAGCAATCCCCTTCACCCCCGGCGAAACCGTCCTCGAAGTCGCCGCCCGCGCCGGCCGCGTCATCCCCACGCTCTGCCACGACCCACGCCTCGACCCGGCGGGCGCGTGCCGGACGTGCCTCGTGGAGATCGAGGGCTGGCGGCGCATGGCCCCGTCGTGCGCCACACCGGCCGCGGCGGGCATGGTCGTCACGACGGATAACGAGCAGATCGCACGCCACCGGCAGAGCCTGATGGCGCTCTATTTGGCGGATCATCCGGCAGGCTTCGTCGGCAGCGAGCTCGGCGCGCCGAGCGAGGTCTATCAGCTGGCGGAGCGCTACGGCGCGCCGCGCGACTGGCCACGGCTCGCGCCCGTCCGCGCCGGCCGGCCGCTGGACGAGAACCCGTACATCCTCTTCGACGCGACCAAGTGCATCGCCTGCGCCCGCTGCACGCGCTACTGCGACGAGGTCGAGGGCGTCACGGCGATCACCCTCTCGGGCCGCGGCAGCCACACGACGATCACGACCGTCGACCAGGTCTCGCTCCTGGACAGCACGTGCGAGATGTGCGGCGGCTGCATCGACACCTGCCCGACGGGCGCGATGGCCGAGAAGATCCCGCTCCTCACCCGCGCCAAGCCCGAGCGCGACCTCGTCAAGGTGCGCACGACGTGCAACTACTGCGGCGTCGGCTGCCAGATGGACCTGAACGTCGACCCGGCGGGCAACGGCGGGCGCGGGCAGGTCGTCAAGATCTCGAGCCCGCCGCCCGGCACCACGACGAACGACGGCAACCTGTGCGTGAAGGGGCGGTTCGCCTACGACTTCATCGACCACGAGGACCGGCTGACGACGCCGCTCGTGCGCGCCGCGGACGGGACGCTGCAGCCTGCGTCGTGGGCCGACGCGATTCGGCGCGCCGCCGAGGGGCTGATGGGCGTGGCGGCGCAGCACGGCGCCGACGCGCTGGCGTTCGTCTCGTCGTCCCGCTGCACGATGGAAGAGAACTATCTCGTCCAGAAGCTCTCGCGGGCGGTCTTCCAAACGAACAACATCCACCAATGCGCGGCTACCTGACACGCCCCCACCGTGGCCGGTCTGGTCACAACGTTCGGTGCGGGCGCCATGACGAACTCCATCGGCGAGATCCGCGACGCTGATTTCCTGTTCGTCATCGGCAGCAATACGTCTGAGGCGCATCCCATCATCGCCATGGAGATGAAGCGCGCCGTGCGCCGCGGCGCCAAGCTCGTCGTGGCCGATCCGCGCTCGATCTGGATGGCGTCCATCGCCGAGCGGCACCTGAAGCTCCGACCGGGCACGGACGTCTGGCTGCTGAACGCCATGGCCAACGTCATCGTCACCGAGGAGCTGTACGACGAGGCGTTCGTCCGGGACAGTACCGAGAACTTTGAGGCGGTCGTCGCGGCTGTGCAGGGGTACACGCCCGAGGAAGCCGAGATCGTGACCGGCATCCCGGCCGAGGACATCCGGGCGACGGCCCGCGAGTATGCGACGACGAAGAAGGCCGGGATCTACTACACGCTCGGCATCACCGAGCACAGTCACGGCACGGACAACGTCTACGCGCTGGCCAACCTCGTCCTCATGACCGGCCACCTCGGCTCGGAATCGATGGGCATGAACCCGCTGCGCGGCCAGAACAACGTCCAGGGCGCGAACGATGCGGGTGCGACGCCGGTCTACTTCCCGGGCTACCAGCGCGCCGACGACGAGGCGGTCGTGGCCAAGTACGAGGACATCTGGGGCGTGCCGCTGTCCCGCACGCGCGGCCTGAACCTGAACGAGATGATGAAGGTGGCGGGCAAGCAGCTCAAGGGCTTCTTCATCATGGGCGAGGACATCGTGTTGTCCGAGCCGAACGTGAGCCTGCTCGAGGAGGGCCTGAACAAGGTCGATTTCCTCGTCCTCCAGGACATCTTCCTGAACGAGACCGCCCGCTTTGCCGACGTCATCTTCCCGGCGGCGTGCTTCGCCGAGAAGGACGGCGTCTTCACGAACTCCGAGCGCCGCGTCCAGCTGGTGCGCAAGGGCGTCGAGCCGCCGGGCGAGGCGCGTGCGGATTGGGAGATCCTCGTCGAGCTGGCGCGGGCATGCGGCGCGGATTGGAACTACAACTCGGCGGCCGAGATCTACGCCGAGATGGCGCGCGACGTGCCGCGCTTCGCGGGCATCAGCCACGCGCGCATCGCCGAGGACGGCGGGCTGCAGTGGCCGTGCCCCACACCCGACCATCCCGGCACGAAGTTCCTGCACGAAGGCGGCAAGCTGCTGCGGGGCCGGGGGCTGTTCACGGCGGTGAGCTTCCGGCCGTCGGCCGAGGCCGAGGACACGGACTATCCGCTGCTCCTGTCGACCGGCCGCACGCTCTACCACTACAACTCGGCCACCCAGACCCGGCGCGAACAGGGTGCGCACCACAAGCAGCCCGAGGCCTACATCGAGCTCCACCCCAAGGACGCCGGCCGGCGCGGCATCGATGATGGCGATATGGTGACGGTATCGACACGGCGTGGGCACATCGAGTGCCGCGCGCTGCTGAGCCGCCAGGTGCGCCGCGGCTGCATCTGGATGCCGTTCCACTTCGCCGAGGCGCGGGCGAACCTGCTGACGAACGACGTGGGCGATGCGGTGACGGGGACGGCGGAGTACAAGGTGTGCGCGGCGGAGGTGAGCAAGGTGGCGGCGGCGGTCGAGGGAAACGGACACTCCGCGACGTCCGTGACGTCATCGATATCGGCGGATGGGCGCATGTTGTTCCGGGGCAGCTACTACGCGGTGGACGGGCCGGGGCCGGGCGAGGTGGACGAGGTGGCGTTGGCGGGGGTGCCGCCGGGCTGACACCCGCCCGTCGCGCTACGACCGCGTCGGGCGCGTTGGGCCCGCGCAACCCTATTGTTGTCGCGAGCGAGCGAGGTCCGGGAAGAAGATGTGCGAGCGAGACACCTCCGGCAGGAATACCAGGTTCGGCCCGTCCACCGCATCCGCGCCGATGATCGGCGGCGTGCCGACCACGGTGTAGGTCGTGATCAGTGCGCCCTTGGACGCCACTTGAGCGGCCACCACGAGCGGTCGGTCCTTGAACGTCGCCACGATCTCCGGTCCCAGCACGTCGCTGAGGAAGATGTAGTTCGTCATCGTGTCCGGCAGCTGCGACCTGTCGCCGGACACAAACACGTGAAACTCCTCTTCGGGCGCGAGCACTTGGCCGACACCCAAGGCTGCCGGCGTGATGCGGACCATCGCGAAGTTCTCGGCGATGCCGACGGCGGTCAGATGGGTCAACGTGATTGCCGAAACATCGTTGGCGCCACCGCGCGTGGCGTCGCCGATCGAAAGCGCGGTCAGCGTGATGGGCGCAGTGGCGGCGACAGGATGCGCCAAGCGTATTCCGGACAAGGGCTCCGCCGCGGTCGTTGACGCGCCGCGAGCTGGTGACGCACCGTTGACCCGGGAGTCCATGTCGGACCGCGCCGCGGCGGTGAAGACCGGTGCGCTCTCGTTGACATCGACGACCGTGTAGTCAACGAAGTCCGTCTCCGCTAACGAGAAGGCATCGTGCCAGATGCGAAGGCGAAGCGTGACCCAATGAAAGACGTCCTGCGTCAGGCCGACGTTCACCATCTCGTTGCCGGCGATCGACCCGCGGGCCGGGTCCATCCAGACGTGTAGAAGCGAGTTCTTGATGGCCGGGTCGTCAAACACCGTCGTGAACACCTTGAACGGTTGCGGGTCCAGGACGGGGAGGCTCGGATTGTCGACGTGGGCAAGGACCTTGGGATTGTTGGCAAAGCGCGTCTGGATCTCAACGGCGCGGATCGGCGGGGCGCCAGGACTGACCTGCGTGATGTCCCACGTCACCATCCGGGTCCGCATGCCGATGCGCAACATGGCGGGTGGCCGGGTGTTGAACCAGATCCCGGCAGCCTTGATCGAGCGCCCCAGGCGCGGCCCATCGTTCGGATCCAGCGGATTGTCGATGAAGTCGACGGGGACAGTACTGAGAATGATCGTGTATGCGAGATGGTTGGCTGTGACGTCGTTCGTGCCGTCGCCGTCCAGGTCGTGCACCACCTGGAAGTCCGCCGCGCGTAGTTGGATGTCGGCTCCAGGCAGGTTCGGAGCACGGGCAAAGTTCAGGTCGCGTCCCGGGTAGGCGTAGCGGAACGCGGCGAGATCGTCCCAGGCCAGCGTCTGGTTATACGTGGACATGTCCTTGGTGGTGTCGAAGGAGCTCATCACCCAGTTATCGGTGATGTCCGCGACAAGTGGGGCGACAACAGGGACGCCGGACGTATCCAGCACAAAGTTCCGGTTGGCGTCCAGCGCCGCGCTGTCCGGATGAGCCATGCCAAGGGCATGGCCGATCTCGTGAAGGAGGAGGGAGCGAAAGTCATAGAATTCCGCCAACGGCGCTGCTCCAGGATCATCGTAGTAACAGTCTCCAGCGCCGCCGGGCGTGGTCGCGGCCGCGTCCCATGTGGCGAACGCGAGGGCTACCTGCCGGTCGAACCGGGAGCCCGGGAACGCGGACCTGAACGACGCGGCTGCACGATAACTGATCGCGTCGTTGGGCCACCAGACGCGGTCGTTCGGAAACGAGTCGATGCTGCTGTATGGCGTATCGGCCGGCGTGTCCGCAACTCCGTCGATGAATGACGCCCGAAAGAACGCCATGGCTTGCACGCCCGGGGTGTGCGCGGCACCGGCCATCAACCCAACAAGGAGGAGGAGAAGCGATGCGCTGAGGACCATGGACCACCAGACCCGACCGCCCGGCCGAAACATCGTCGGACTCCTTGCATTGGACGCGGCATCGTGATTACATGTCATCCAACCGCTGCCAGCATACCCTCTGTGCCGTGGCCAGAGCAAGCGCTCTCTGCGGCAGACTGGCGTAGTGTCTGGATCGCACTGCATCGGGAGCATCGAATGGACGCCATCCTGACCTGGTCCGCGTGGCCAATCCTGTCCGTCATCCTGTCCGCGATCGTGCTGATGCTCGTGATCAAGCAGAAGAAGGTCCTTGCCAAGTTGGATGGTCCGGGCGGCGGCACAGAACCGATGCCGATATTCGGTCGGGTATTCCACAACAAGAACCCGACCTACGGTTGTGCGTTTCACTCGGGCACGGACATAGGTCAGTCCGGATGGACGGTTGAGTTGCGTGCTGTCGTTGGCGGATTGCCTGTCAATCCTCCCACGATCCTGGTCACTGGCCCGTCGGGCGAGTATGGCGCCACGGCCGCCGCCGGCGACTATCAGTTGACCGTGGTTGTTCCGTCCATTCCAGGTCCTGCGTGGTCGATTTGTACGTCACAAACGAATCCTCGGCTGGTGACGGTGCCCGTGGGAGGGACGGTCTCCGCGGATTTCGCGTATCAAAAGTAGTTGCTCGACCGCCGAGTCCGTCCAACAAGCGATGGCCGACTTCGCGCTTGTTACGGTCCCGACGAGATGTCCATCGCCAATTCGCAGGCCTCTTCGAGCCCCAACGCGGCACCCTCAGCACTGGCCTGCCCAAACGCTGATGGTCCGAGCGCATCGAGCGAGCGCGTCGTGACACCGTCCACTTCGGCTCGGAGCCGGGACGGATTCACGAGGCCCAGTGACGTGCGCTGCGCCGCCGAGGCGGCCACAAGTCGCACGGCGCGCGAGCGATGTCCCTCGGCGTCCGCCTGCAGCGCCAAGCTGTCGAGCGACTCGATCATGGGCAAGAGGAGGTGCCGGGAGCGTCGAATGCCGAGGCTCTCCTGAAGCAGGTGCCGTGCGATGACGAGGCTGCCGTCGTACAACTCCAGCCGGCCAAGTCCATCGAGAGCCAAGGCGCGGACCCAGTCGTCCTGGACCGAAACGCCGAGCGCGCGGCATTGTTCAAGCAGTGCGCGCGCCCGATCGAAGTCGTTCGCGCCCAGCGCGACGGCCGCCAGATGATGGAGGCATTGACCGAACCGGACGTCTTCGCGTCCCATACGTACGAAGGTCTCATGTGCCAGGCGAAGGAGCGCCTCGCCCTCTGCGGTGACACCGTCAAGGAACAGCGCATAGCCCAAACGCATGCGCGAGACTGCGGACAGCGCGCCATCGTCCATCGCCTCGAACACGGCAATGCTCTCGACGAACCAGTGGCGGGATCCCGTTACATCACCCTGATGGACGCTCAATATCCCTAGCAACAACATGCAGTGCGCTACTCCGTGCCGATGTCCTAGTCGATCGAACTCGCGCATGCACGCCTCTGTCTGAGCACGTGCTTGCGCCAGTTCACACCTCACCTCGTGCACTGCAGCAAGGTTGTAACGCACCGTGGCCACCGCCAACGGCTGGTCGGCGTTCGCCAGCAACTCCATACACCGTGTCCACGCGGCATGCGCCGCGTCGTAGTGATCCAGACGCTGGTGCACGCTTGCCAAGCCGTTCAGCGTCCGTGCCTCGCCCAACGTGTCGCCAAGCGTTCGCCACAGGGAAATCGACTGTTCCAGGTCGGCTTGTGCGACGGCGAAGTCTCCCTGAAACGTCGCCAACGTGCCTGCGCCGAAGAGCGCGTTGGCTTGTGCCTCGGTCGATGGCGGAGTCCCGTCATCAAATGCTGCCAGGCACCGCTCAAGCAATGACCGCCCAGCCGCGAACCGGCCACGAATGTACCAGTGCCGCCACAACGCCGTCGCCATGTCCAGCGCCTCGGCCGCTCGGCCCGCATCGTGCAGCGCGTCCAACGCCAAGTCGATGTTCGCGCTCTCAGCGGTCAACACATCCTGCCAGCGCTGCTGCTCAGACCCTGCAAGCCGCGGTCCGGCGTCGATGGCAAGGTGCGCGTAGTGGTCGGCATGACGTGCACGGCGGTCGGACGACTCGGACTCGGTCAACTGGCGTCGGCTGAACTCCCGTAGCGTCCACAGCAGACGGTACCGCACGCCGGCCGGTTCGTCCGTACGCATCACAAGCGACTTGCGGATCAGGGCGGACATCAGGTCGAGCACGTCGTCCGCCGGGACGTCGGCGCCGGTGCACACCGCTTCCACGGCCGACATCGAGAACCCTTCGGCGAACACGGACAGGCGCGCGAAGAACGTCTGCTCGCGCGGGCTGAGGAGCGAATAGCTCCACTCGATCATGCGAATCACGGAGCGGTGCCGCTCCTCGACCGTCGGATCGAGGCTCATGAGGTCGCGTAGCGGGAAGGCTCGCAAGCGATCCACGATGTCGGCAACGCTCAGAGTTCCCACCAACGGGGCGGCGAGCTCCAGCGCCAGGGGCATGCCGTCCAATAGGCGGCACAACTCGGCGACAGCTGATGCGTTCGAGTCGGTGAGCGTAAACCTCCGGTCGATCTCCTTGGCCCGTTCGACGAACAACGCGACGGCATCGAACCCGCGGATCGTGGTGGCCGACGCCGGGTCGCGATCCGCGGCCGGCATCGCCATGGCGGGCACGCCGAACACGTTCTCGCCGGCAACGGACAACGGCTCACGGCTCGTGGCGAGGATGGCAACGTTCGGGCAATGCCGCCCCAGCGCCTCGGCCAGCCGCGCGCACGCCGCGGTGAGGTGCTCGCAATTGTCGAGGAGAAGCAGCTCCCGAGCGCTGCCGATGTGATCGCGGATCGAGTGGATCAGATCGACACCCGGAAGCTCGTGAATGCCCTTGACCGCGGCGATCGCGCGCGCCACGTCGTCATCCGTGCGCAAGGGCGCGAGGTCGATGGCCCAGACCCCGTCCGCGAAGCGCTCGAGCTGCTCGGCTGCCAACTGGAGTGCGAGGCGCGTCTTGCCGCTACCACCCGGACCGGTGAACGTGACAAGCTGTGCTTCCGTTAACAGAAGCCGTCCCGCCTGCAGCTCCTGCTGCCGGCCGATGAAGCTGCTGACGATATGCTGCAGGTTGTTGGGAAACGCATCGACGGTCTTGAGCGGCGGGAAGTCGGACGAGAGGCCGGCAGGCGTGACTTGATAGACGTCGTCGACGAGCTTCAGATCGCGGAGAACATGCCGTCCGAGGGAGATGATCTCGACGCCATCGGGCGGTCGGCCGGCGAGCAGGCTGTATGCAGCTCGCGAGAGCAGCGTCTGTCCGCCGTGCGCCACCTCGCGGAGTCGTGCACAGTGGTTGACGGTCGTGCCGAAGTAGTCGTGACCCAGGGGCTCGGCCTCCCCGGTGTGAATGGCCATCCTCACGCGAAGCGGCGTCACGTCGGGCCAACGGCTCTCGGTCAACGTCCGTTGCGCGGCGGCGGCCGCGGCAACCCCCTCGGAGGCGCGCACGAAGACCGCCATGAAGCTGTCCCCCGCCAGGCGCCGCTTGACGACGAGCCCGTTGTACCGCGCGATGGCATCCTCGAGCAAGGCATCGTGGCGCGGCAGGACATTCGCCATCTCGGCCCGATGTTCCTCCCACATTCGGGTCGAGCCCTCGATGTCCGTCATCAGGAACGTCACGGTACCGGACGGCCATGCCGTCATGGTCTGTCTCTCTCTTCACTTCTGAGCAGTTGCGTGAAGCTACACGCCGTGGTAGCCGGCGTCAAGGGAGGCGCGTCGCCCTGTAATGCGGGCCCGATGCCGGGCCGATCGTGGCGGGGCGGTCGTCGGATCGAGCGCGTCCCATGTCCGGTCGCCGCTGATCGTGCATCCTGAGCGATCGGTAAGCGCCTTTGCCTGCCGCCGACGGTTGTGACATCGTGCATGTTCAGTGTGAGACGAACAGGCACGCCGCTCCGCCCATTGCGCATGTGAAGGAGCACCGCAGTCGCCGCCCGCTCGCCGCCCCCGCCGGCAGTTCCGACGTCGCCGGCTCCGACAGAAGCGTCGATCCGGCCGACCACGCATCGCATCGCATGGTGTCCCGTCCAGACCACACCGCTTGCCGCTCCCTCCGACGGAGTCCATCCCGATGACGCACCGCACGTTGAACCACGCATTGAACCCCATGCCGCGATCGGCCGTCACGCGCACCGTTGTCGCCGTCCTCGTCGCCACCGTCGCCACCGCGACGGCCGGCGGCAGCCCGACGCCGCCGCCCGCGCGCGCGCAGGCCGCACCGATCGGGTTCTCTCCAGGCGCACAGATTCCACCGATCGTCGCGCGCCAACCCGCCGCCGGTGCCACCGCCCTCGACCAATACACCGTCCACGTCGACGCCGCGGCCTTCGAACGCCTCCGCCGCGAAGGCCGCGACATCGCCGCCGTCAGGCCGAACGCCGGCGGCTACGACGTCGACCTCGTGCTCACCGCCAACGATGCGCTCCGCCTCAAGGCGGATCGCCGTCTGCCGGTCGCGTTGTGGCGCGATCCGAAGGGGCGCACGGCCTCGCAGCTCGCGGAGGAGCAGGCCGAGGACGGCTACGCGGTCTGGCGGAAGTACGACGGGCCGGGCGGCTTCCGCGCGCTGGCCGACGAGGTCGCCGCGGCTCATCCGCAGCTCGTGAAGCACGTCGTCATCGGCACCTCGGTCCAGGGTCGGCCGATCGTCGCCCTCAAGGTGACCAAGGACGCGAACACGACGCCGGATGGGTCGCGGCCCGCGGTGCTCTACATGGCGTTGCAGCACGCGCGCGAGTGGATCGGTCCGGAAGTGGCGTGGCGGCTGCTCGAGCACTTCGTCGACGGCTACGGCACGGATGCCGCCGTGACCGCCCTTGTCGACAGCCGCGAGTTCTGGTTCGTCCCCATCGCCAACCCGGACGGCTACGAGCACACGTTCACGCCCGACAACCGCTTGTGGCGCAAGACGATGCGTGACAACAACGGCGACGGCGCGTTCGATCCGAGCGACGGCGTCGACCCCAATCGCAACTATCCCGAACATTGGGGCTACGACGACGAGGGCTCGAGCAGCCAGCCGGGGGCGCAGACCTACCGCGGACCGGCGGCGGGGTCGGAGCCGGAGACACAGGCGATCGTCGGCTTGCTCGCCCGCGTCCCGTTCCGGTTCCTCGTCAACTACCACTCGGTGGCGCAGCTCCTCCTGTACGGCATCGGCTGGCAGGTCGAGACCGTCAGCGCCGACACGCCGATCCACGAGGCGCTCGCCGGCACGCCGGCCGAGCCGGCCGTCCCGGGCTTCGTGCCCGAGCTCAGCGCCCGCCTGTACACGACGAACGGCGAGACATGCGACTACGCGATCACCGTCGCGCGCGCGACGTGCTTCACGCCCGAGTTGAGCGACGGCGGCAGCGGCGGCGGGTTCGTCTTCCCGGACGACGAGGCGCTTGTGCAGGCCGAGTTCGAGAAGAACCTCCCGTTCGCGCTCGACGTCGCCACGTCCGCCGCCGACCCGGCGCGCCCCGTCAGCCACCTGGGCAACACCGTCGCGCCGTTCTACGTCGACGGCTTCGACGTGTCGTACGGCGACCCGCAGCCCGTCCAGGTGAACGCTGCGCGCTACCTGGGCGAAGTCACGCTGCACTACCGCGTCGCCGGCGGCGACGAGCGGACGGCGACGACGGCGGAGTGGGACGGTGGGGAGCGCTACGGCGATGCCGGCGACATCCACTACCACCGCGTCCGCGGCACCGTCACCGGCGCCAGGCCGGGCGACCGCGTCGAGGTCTGGTTCACGGCGGGCGACGCGGCGTCGACCCCCTTCGCCTACACCCTGGCGTCCGTCCCGACCGCGCGCGTGCTCGTCGTCGCCGCCGAGGACTACACCGGCGCGTTCCCGACGCCGTCCAGGACGGACGGCCCGAGCCACCTCGCCGCCCACCTCGACGCGCTGGCCGCCAACGGCATCACCGCCGACGTGTACGACATCGACGCCCGCGGTCGCGTCGCGCCGGATCCGCTCGGCGTCCTCGGCCACTACGACGCCGTGCTGTGGTACACGGGCGCGGACAGCGCGACGGCCGCCGCCGGCATGGTGGACGGCACGGTGTCACGTCTGGCCAACGACGCCATGCTGGCCATGCGCGACTACCTGAACGAGGGCGGCCGGCTCCTGTACAGCGGCCAGTGGGCAGGCAGACAGTACGCGCAGCAGCTCCAGTATGATCCCGACCGCGACGACGCGCCGTGCGGGCCGGACCACCCGGAAGCGCACTGCGTCCCGCTGTCCAACGACTTCCTGCAGTACTACCTGGGCGCCTACACCTATGCCGACCTGGCACGGCCGGGGTTCACGCACCCCAACCGGGCCGGAAACGGCGCCGGCGGCGGGTTGTGGTCGGGTTGGGGTGATGTCGCCGAGCACGCCGCGTGGCGCGACTTCGACCTGACCGGGCTGCAGGTGCCCGTCGTGGTTGCGTTCGACGCGGACTGGAACCTCGAGACGGACTGGGACTTCGGCTACGTCGAAGTGTCCACCGACGGCGGAACGACGTGGACGGTGCTGCCCGACATGGGCGGACGAACGGTCGTCAGCACCGAGGCGTCGGACACGAACCTGGGACCGGCACTCAACGGCGTCGGGCACGATCGCCTGCGCTACGACCTTTCGGCGTTCGCAGGCCGAACCGTGCGGCTCCGCCTGCGCTACCTCACCGACTGGGGCACGATCTCGCCCGGCTGGTGGGTCGACGGCCTGGCCATCACCGATGCGACCGGCGAGCGCTTCCGCGATGACTTCGACGGCGACGTCACTCTCTGGACGCTGGACGGCTGGTCCCGCACGCCCGAGGATGTCCCGCCCGTGCCGGTGGCCGACGGACTCGGCAACGGTGATCCCCTGGGCGAACTGCGCTGGTCGTTCGGCGGCGCCGGCGTCGTCACCCCCACGCACAGCGCGGCACTCTCGCCCACCAGCGGCACCCTTTCGATCGACCTCCACCCGCAGTTCGAGAGCCGCCAGACCGTACTCTGGGCAGGTGAAGACGCCCCCCACGGCCGGTACTTCGTGGACTCGGGTCGGGTCGGCGAGGGCTACCTTCGGCTCACACGCACGATCGACGTGCCGGCCGCCGCCGATGCGGACAAGCACTTGAACCTGCGCATCAAGCACGGCGGCTACGACCCGTGGAACACGGTGTTCGTCGAGGCCCATACCGTCGGCCAGGACGATTGGACGACGCTACCCGACGCCAACGGCCATACCCGGCCCGGCGCCCAGCTGTCGGCGTGCCGCTACGCGGACTGGTTCACGCGGCATCCGCAGCTGGCACACTACCTGACCCTTCAGGCCGCGCGCGTGCCCGTGAACTGCAGCCCCGGCGGCACAACCGGGGTCTGGAACGCCAGCACCGGCGCCTCCGAAGGATGGGAGGAGTGGTCGATCGACCTCGCCCGGTTCGCCGGCAGGCAGGTCGAGATCGCGATCAGTCACGTCGGTTGGGCGGAGACGACGGGCTTGGCCATCGACATGATCCGCGTTCCGGGCGGCGCGATGGCGTCGTTCGAGGCCGACTTCGATGGCTGGCGATCCGCCGGCCCGCCGGAGGGCAGCCCCGCAAACGCCAACGACTTCCGTCGCGTGACGGCCGCCGACAACCAGCCTGGCGCCGGGATCTCGACGCCGGACACCGTGTTCCTCGGCTTCGGGCTCGAGGGGATCGCCTCGACCGCAGCGCGCAACGACGTTGTCGGTCGCCTGATCCGCGGCCTCCTCGGACCGGCGGAGCGGCGGCCGACGGTGTGGTTGCCGTGGGGCGAGAGGCCGTGATGGAGATCACCGCAGCATCATCCGGCTCACCCCATGGAACAAATGCCCGAACCACACTGCGTCCGCGCCGATCCCGATCGACCTGACCTCGACATCGCCCAGCCCCTCCGCCGGGCCATACGTGTCGATCGTGCCGTCGGGATGCAGCCGGCCGGCGCCGTTCGATGTGCCGACCCAGAGGTCACCGTCGCGGTCGAGCTCGATCGCCGCGACCTCGCCTGAGGGCAGGCCGTCGCGGCTGCCGAAGTACGTCCACGTGCCGTCCGCGTCGCGGCGCCGGACGCCGTCGGTGCTGCTGACCCAGATCACGCCGTCGTCGCCGGCCGCGATGCCGGTCGTGAAGAGCTCGTCCAGGCCGTCCGCTTCGTCGAACGTCGACCATGTGCCGTCCGCGTTGCGCCGGCTGACCCCGCCGCCGACCGTCCCGCCTTCCGTTTCGGGCTCGGTGGCGGCCCACAGCACGCCGCCGGCGCCGAGCGCGATGTCGTTCACGCGGTTCGATGCCGGGCCGCCTGGCCGACCCCAGTGCGCCCACACCCCGGCGACATCGAGGCGGGCAACCCCGCCGCCGGCGGTCACCGCGCCGCCGTTCGACTCGCGCTCGGTCAGGCCGAGCCAGACGCTGCCCGCCGCGTCGACCTGGATCGAGCGGATCTCGCCATCCGGCAGGCCCTCGTAGGCCGTCCAAGTCCGCCACGTCCCGGCGGCCGACCGCCGCACGAGGCCGCGCGGCGTGCCGAGGTAGGCGTTGCCTGCACCATCCACGGCCGCCGCGCGCACGCCGACGAGGTCGACGCCGGCGAACGCCCCGCGGCGCGCCCCGTCCGGGGCTTGCCAGACCACGTGATTCAACCCGGCAAAGACGACCCCGCCGCTTGCGCCGGCCGTGACGGAGCGGATGCGGTTGTCGTCCGTCGGTCCGATGTGGATCGAGAGGCTCTCCCATCTGCCGCCTTTGGGAAGGTGACCGATGTGGGTTTCGGGGGCCTCGGCGGTGCCGGGGACCACGGCCCAGACGTCGCCGTCTTTGGCCACTGCGACATCGAGCACCGGGCCTGCCGGCAGCCCGTTGGCCGTGGTGTGGCTGGTCCACGCGCCCGCGCGGTCGCGGTAGCTCAGTCCGTCCTTGGTGGCGATCCACGTGCCGCCGTCGTCGTCGAAGGCCACGGCGTTGACGTCGCCGTTCGCGATCAGGCCGTCGGCCTTGGTGTACCGCGTCCACGTGCCGTGGTCATACATGTGGAGGCCGCCGTCTTCCCACTGGAGGTTGCTGAAGTTGTAATCGCCCAATGTTCCCACCCAGACGCGGCCCGCGGCGTCCACCTCGATGCATTGGATGAGGTCGGAGAACAGGCCGGTTCGCGTGGAGAACGCCGTCACCGAGCCGTCGACCTCGCGGCGCACCAAGCCGGAGAGCGAACCGACCCACAGCGCGCCTTCCAGGTCGAATGCGATCGCTCCGATGTAGGGAAAGCGCCGACCGCTCAGTCCGCTGCGCAGTTCGACGGTCTGCCACCGCCCGTCCGCTTCCCGCCACGCGACGTTGGGACCGGTCGTGCTCGTGCCGATGCCGATCCACGGCCGCCCGCTGCGGTCGAGCGACACGGCGTCGATGTGCGTGAACGGCAGCTTGCCGTCGACATGGTGCAGAAGCTGTTCCCCGGACGGATCGATTTCGATGAGCCCGTCGCCTCCAACGACCCAGGCGTGGCCGTCCGCGCCAACAGCCGTCCCACCGAACCCCCAGTCATCGGCGGACGAGACGATCTGGCGCCAGCCGCCGTCGGGATCCGACCAGGCGACGCCGTTCGCCGTGCCGAACCACGTCCGGCCGCCTTGGCCGACGGCGATCGCCTGTACCGCGGCGGCGGGAAGGGCGTCCGCGGTCCGCCAGTCCGTTCGCTCGCCGCCGGCCGCGCGACGCACGAGCGTGTGCTCGAGGCCGAACCAGACCGCACCGTCCGGCGTCGCGGCCATCGTTCGGGCTGCGCCGATGCCCTCCGGGCGGCTGTCGACCGCCTCGCGCATGCCGGCCGGCAGCCGCAAGGCGATGTCGTCGCCGGTCAGCCAGACATCGCCGGACGCTGCCACCGCCAGCGCGCCGACGCGGCCGATCGGCTTCGTGCCGTCGTCGCCGCGCCACTTGTCCACGACCGTCCACTTGCCGTCCGACTCGAGCCGCGCCAAGCCGGCGCCGGTGCCGGCCCACAGCCGGCCCGTGTCGTCGCGCGCCAAGCTGAAGACGCCGGCGTCCGGCAGCCCGTCGGCGTCGGTGAACGTACGCCAGGCGCCGATGGCGGCGCGCATGGCCAGCCCTTGACCGTCCGTGCCGAACCAGAGGTTGCCCGCCGCATCGCCGAGCGCGCTCGTGATCGGTGCGTCGACGACGGACTCGAGCGTCTCGACGCGCGCGAAGAGCCCGTCGGGCGTGCGTTGAACGAGGCCCGCCGCCGTGCCGAACCACGTCCCGCCGTCCGCGTCGCCGACGATGGCGGTGACAGCCACATCGAGCACGAGGTCCTCATCGCGCAGCGCCTGCCAGTCCCGGCCGTCCTCCGCCATGCTGACGCCCAGGTCATGGCCCACCCAGACCTGGCCCTGCGCATCGACGGCGACGGCGGTGATGTAGTTCGTCAGCAGGCCATCGGCCACCGTGAACTTCTCGCTCGTGCGGGCCGCAACGTCCCACGCCACGAGTCCCGACGTCGTGCCCGCCCACAGCCGGTTCGCCTTGGCGTCGAACGCCAGCGCCGTCACGTCCCGGCTCAGCGTGAAGTTGGACCACGCGCCGCCGGTGCCGCCCGACGGGCGCGATGCGGTCGGGCGGGGCGTGGTTGGCGGTGCCGTGGCGGGGCGGGTGGCGGTCGATGTCGGAATGCCGCTGCCCGTGGCGACGCCTGTCGGCGTCGAGCCAGCGGCCGGCAGCGGCGGGACGAGCTGGTCGCGGGTGTAGTGACCGACGAGCGGGAGGTAGATCTTCGGTGTCGTCTCGGCGGTGCGCGCCGCCGCGTACGGCGCGGCCGGCGAAGGGGCCGCCGCCAGGATGCCCAGGAGGGCGGCGGCGAGGGGAGCGACGATTGGGCGCAGGGCGGACCCGGGCATGACAGCCTCCACGGTGGGGAGCAGGGCGGCGCAACGCGGACGACGTTATCACCGAGTGCGCGAACGGGGTAGCGGCCCGCCGTGGACGCTGCTCGGCGAGACTCGCGTCGAGTCTCGGTTGGACACGCTCCATGTCTCGGTCAGACACGGCTCGCATCTCGGTTAGACACGCACCGTCTCTAACCGAGAAACGCCGCTCCTCTCACCGAGTTGTGCCGCGACCCTCGCCGAGCTCCGCGATCGCCCGTCCTCACGGCCAGTCCAACCCAAACATCACCCGCCGCTGCACGACGGGCAGGTACACCACCCCACCGCGCGGATCGCCCGTCGGCTGCGCCGTCGCGCCGGTCGGCGACGGCGTGTACGTCGGCCACGGCGGCGGATCCGTCGGCGTCGGCGTGCTCGTGATCGTCGGCCAGGGCGGCGGCTCCGTGGGGCTCGCGGCCGGATCCGGCAGCGGCGTATGGGTGGGGGTCGGCCCGGGGGTCGGCGGGGTGCCCTGCGTGGCCGTCGGACGTTGCGTCGGTGTCGCTTCGGGACGCGTCGTGGCGGTGGGCGAGCGGGTGGGCGCGATCGTCGGCGACGCAACGGCGGTCGGGGCGGTGCGCGATGCCGTGGGCGTCGGCCCGGTGCCGGCCGTCGGCGAGCTCGAGGGGACGGGCGTGGCGACGGGGGAAGGCGAGCCGTCCGGCGTCGCACTGCCGGTCGGCGTCGGGGACTCGTTCGGCACGACGATGAGGCGGCCGGTCATCCCGAGGGCGCGGTGGTTGGCGACCGAGCAATAGAACGGGTACTCGCCGGGCGTGGCCGGCGACGTGAACTTGAGGGCAAATGACTGGCCCTGGAAGATCACGGGTGTGAACACCACCTGTCCGCCGCCGAGCTCGAGCACGAGGTCGTGCGTGCCGGAGTCGCTGCGCACCGCGATCGAGATCGGCTGGCTCGGCGGGACCGCGACGACGTTCGGGACGAACGCCATGTTGGAAGCGCGGATCGTGAAGGACGTCGACGGGACGATCGGGGTCGGGGTGAGGACGGCGGTCGGGGTCGAGGTCGACGTCGGCGGAACCGCGTTCGTCGGTGTCGGGCTCGTGGCCGACGGCGTGGCGCTCGTGTTCGGCGTCGGGCCGGTGGCCGATGCGACCGATGTCGGCGTCGGTGCCGTGCTCGTGGCCGGAGCCGATGCGGTCCGGGTGGGCGTCGGGCCGGTGGCCGTCGCCGTCGCGGTCCTGCTGGGCGTCGGGCTCGTGGCCGTCGTCGTCGCGGTCCGCGTGGGCGTCGGTCCGGTGGCCGATGCCGTCGCGGTCCTGCTGGGCGTCGGGCTCGCGGCCAATGCCGATGCCGTCGCCGTCCTCGTGGGCGTCGCGCTCGCGGCCGACGCGGTCGGCGTCCTGCTCGGCGTCGGGCTCGCGGCCGAAGCGGACGCGGTCGTTGCCGGCGTCGGGATCACGGTGCCCGTCGCCAACGCGGCGGTGGCCGATGCGGCCGGCGGTGTCGTGGCGGTGGCGGTGGACGCCTGAGGCGGCGGCGTGGGGGTGATCGTCTGGGTCGGCACGGTCGTGGACGTGCGCGTGGTCGTCGGCGTCAGCGTCAGCGTCGGCGTCGGGGTCAGCGTGGGCGTCGGCGACAAGGTCGGCGTGGGCGTCGACGTGCGCGTCGACGTCGTCGTCCGCGTTGCCGTCGGCGTCTTGGATGCGGTCGGCGTGCGCGTGACGGTCGGGGTCGAGGTCGGTGTGGCCGTCGCCGTCGGTGTGCGTGTCGGCGTCCACGTATGCGTCGGCGTCGCGGTCCGCGTCGACGAGGGCGATGGGGTGGCGGTGGACGTTCGCGTGGGGGTGCGCGTCCGCGTGCTCGTCGACGTCGATGTGCTCGTCCGGGTGCTCGTCGGCGACGGGCCGGGGCTCGGCGTCGTCGTCGGTACCGGGGATGGGGTGGTCGTCGCTGTCGCCGTGCGGGTTGGGGTGGGAGGCGGGGTGATGGAGGGCGTGAGCGTGGGCGACGGGGTGAGCGTCGGCGAAGGCGTGGTCGATGGGGTGAACGTGGCCGATGGGGTGTACGTCTGCGACGGGGTGGGCGTGGCGGTGGACATCGGGCCGGCGGTTGCCGTGGGCGGCGGCGGTACGTAGCGCGCGACGAGGCCGTTCCCGATCCCCCAGCCCGCTTCGGGCGGCGCCATCGCGATCGTGTGCAGCTGATGCGCGACGGGATCGTTCATGGCCGCCCACTGGATGCCGTCCCACCGGAGCGTAACGGCAGGACCGCCGACCGTCCAGCCCTCGGTGCGCGACGCGAGGGCCACGTCGGAAACACCGCTGCTGATCGGGCTCGTGACCGTCTGCCACGTCGTGCCGTCCCAGTGCCGGATCTCGCCGAAGATGCCGAACGCCACGCCGAAATCATCCGCCACGACGGAAAGCGTGGAGAGCACCGGGTCGCCGGTCACCGGCCACAACGACCACGTGCCGCCTTGGAAGCGATACAGCGTCCCCTGGCTCTCGACCGCCCACGCCGATGCGGCGGACGAGGCGGACAGCGCATAGCCGTAACCTGGGAAGTCGACCGGCTGCCAGCTCGTCCCGTCCCACTTGTACGAGCGCGCCCCGCCGGCCTGCGCTTCGTAGCCGATGGCGAGACCGAAGCCGTCCTCGGGCATGGAGACGGCCACGATCAACAGAGGGATCACCTCCTGCTCGACCTCCCAGCCGCCGTTCTGCCAGCGCAGGAGGAAGCCGCAGTTGCACGGGCTGCCGTCGACGTTGATCCGGCGCCAACCGGCGATCCAGGCGTGGTCGGCGTCGCGGACGTAGATGTCCGTGAGGTGCTGCCCCGTCCAGTGCGGGTTGGACACGACGGACCACGTGCCGGATTGCCAGACGTACGTCTGGTCACCCGCGATCGCCCAAGCCAGGTTGGCGTTCGCGACCGCGATGTTGCCGGTCGAGGCCGGCGCGCCCGGGTCCGCCACCCACGTGCCGAGCGCCGCGACGCGGCGCGCCCCGGCCTGGACGCCGGCGGGCGCCGTCGGGCGCGCGGTCGCGAGCGCCGCAAGGGTGCAGGCTGCGACAGCGGCGAGGAGCGGGCGGCGACTTGGCAAGCGGATCGGGCGTCGGTCCGACATCGAGGCCGTTCTGGTGCCTTGACGGAGCAGTTGGGTGCACGGTAGAAGACGCAGGACGGATGAAACGGATGCTCCGACCCACGACGGTAGCGGCCAAGGCGAGCGGGCGCAAGCGGCGCGACGCTCGGTTGCGCGGCCTCAACCGCCCGCCGTGACGTCCGTGTTCGCCAAATGCAGGAACACCCTACCCCCATCCCACATCGCCACCGCCGCCACCGCGCCCGCCGCCGGTGCACACACGCCCGCATCGCCGATCTCGGCGGCCGGGTTCCTCGACTGGATCACGGTGATCGCCGTGCCTTCCACCACGAGGACCGCGGTCGCGACGAGGCGCGCGACGTCCAGGCGGACGTGTCGGCGCCGCGTCGACGCGAGGTCGCGGACCGCATCGACGACGAGCGCCACGACGCCGGCCGCGAACAGCGCCCCCACGACGGACAGCAGGGTGATGGCGAATGTGAACTCGGAGCCGCCGATCGGCCCGATGACCGCGCCGAGCGTGGCGAACGCCGCCAGGAAGCCGCCGACGACCGCCAAGCCGGCGACGATGCCGACCGCCAAGCTGATCGCAAGCCGGATCGCCGTTTCGCGGCTGACGCGCCGGCCGTGCAGGAGCCAGGACGCAATGGGGCCGATGACGAGCGCGAGGGGGCCGCCCACGATCGAGATCGCGCCGAACAGGGCGGCGTCGCCGGCCATGGCGGGGGTGGTGGGGCCGGTGGGTCCGGCGGGAGCTTCGTCGGATGACCGCATCACGTGCATGACCTCCAGTGTGGGCGCGCGCCGCACCCCGCCCACTAGGCGCCCAATTTCGCCTCGAAGAACTCCGCAATCGCGTCATAACACCGCACCCGGTTCGCGAGCTTGAGGACGTCGTGGCCCTCGTCCTCGAACAGCAGGAACTCCACATCCTTGCCGTCCGACTTGAGGCGCTCGACGACGTCCCGGCTCTCGGCGGCCACGACGCGCGGGTCGTTGGCGCCCTGGATCACGAGGAGCGGGCAGCGGATCGCGTCGAGGTGCGACTTGGGCGAGCGCTCGGTGAGGAAGGCATGGTCGGCCGGGTCGTTCGGGTCACCGAGGGAGAGCTTGAAGTAGGACTTCCAGGTCTCGGGGATCCGCTCGAGGAACGTGAACAGGTCGTACGGACCGAACATGTCGCACGCGGCGGCCCAGAGCTCCGGGTGGCGCGCCGCCAGCGTCAGCGTCATGTAGCCGCCGTACGACCGGCCGACGACGGCGGCGCGCCACACGTCGACGCGGCCGTCCTTCGGCAGCACCTCGGTCATCGCGTGCACGTGGTCCAATCGGTCCTGGCCGCCCCAGTCGCGGTCGACCCTCTTGGTGTACGACTGACCGTAGCCCGTCGAGCCGCGGGCGTTGGGCACGAAGACCGCGAAGCCGCGCAGCGTGAGGAGCTGGATGAGCGGCATCGAGAACCACGCGAAGTCCGGACGCTCCTGGCCTTGCGGGCCACCGTGGACGTAGTAGACCAGCGGCCGCGGGCCGGTGAAGCCGAGCGCGTCGACCGGAAGGTAGAGCCGCGCCGAGACGCGCAGCCCGTCGTGGCTCGTGAAACTGGCGTCCTCGCCGGGGCTCAGATGGGCGCGCGGCAATCCGAGCAGGCGCTCGCGCGTGTGCTGCTGCGGGGCCGGGCTGTCGCCGCCGATCGTGTAGATCTGCGTCGGCGACGTCGCCGTCGAGAACGAGAGGGCGTGGGTCCGGCTGTTCTTGTCATAATGATGGGCGTCCACGACGCCGTCGGACAGCACGCCGCGGCCGGCGACCACGCGGTCGAGGCGGATGCACGGCGCCGCGGCATCGTACTCCCCCTCGTACAGCCAGTCGCAGCCGTCGATGTTGTAGCCGAGCACGAAGCGCTCGCCCTTAAGGCGTTCGAACGTCGTCAGCTCGCCCACGCCTTCGTGCATCGTGCCCTCGACCGCCACCGGCCGCAGCTCGGCGGGCGCGGCCAGGTTCAGGCGGGCGATGCCGCCGCGGTCGTCGTGGGCGGTCGTCGTGACCAGGATGGCGCCGTCCGCGTCCACGAACGCGCACGCGCCGAGGCCGAGGAGCGGCACCTCCTCGCCGGGAACGCGGTCCTCGATCGGCGTTCCGAACAGCAGGTCCGCCGTGCCCGTCTCCGCCCGCCACAGCCGGAGGATCCCGTCGCCCAGCGTGTAGCCCTCGCTCAGCACGGCCAGCGCGCCGTCCTCGCTCACACCCGCCACGCCGCCGCCGAATGGGCTGGCATGCATGCGGACCGCCGTTCCGCCGGCGATGTCGACCTTCCAGGTCTCGATGAGCGGCGTGTCGAGCAGCTGGGCGCCGAAGTAGGCCGTGGCCGTCGCGTCGTCGACGTGCCGCAGGTGGACCCGGTGCCGGTCGAAGACCTCGGCGGCGAGCGGCTCCGGGTAGCCGCCGTCGATCGGAACGATGTGCGGCCGATAGACCTCGTCGCCGTCGCGATCGATCATGACGACGATCTTCCCGAGCCGCGGCAGGACGTAGAACGGATGCCCGCCGATGAGGTGCGGGTTGTGAAGGGCGATGTCGGACGGCAGGAGCGGCTCCGGCACGCTGCCGCCATGATCCATCGCATACAGGCTCTGCTGGCCGCTCAGGTTGCTCAAGAAGAACAGGCGATCGCCCACCGTCTGGGGTGACTGGAAGAGCCGCGCGGCGAGCAGGGATTGGACGCGGACAGAGGACATCTGTCGATCTCCGGGGAGTGGGATGGATGCGGCGCGCCAACGCCGCATCGAGGGGAGACGAGAACGATCGCCCGGCGATGCATCGTCGGGCTACAATGGCTGCGCCTACCAAACAGGCCTTCGGCCTGCCAAACAGGACTCCGGCCTGCCAAACAGGACTCCGGACAGTAGCCGGCTTCAGCCGGCGTCGTCATTGTAGCCCGGCGATTCATTGCCGGGCGATCGCCGGCCATGCTTCATGCGATTGCCTTGCGATCGCCGACGGAGCATTCCTCCCATGTCGCGATTCGTCCCCCCCGACATCACGAACGACGGCGAGCGCGTCTCGCCCGACGTGCCGAACGCGCTGTTTCTCGCCCACCTGAGCATCTACCGCTTCGCCGGCCGGTGGGCGAAGGGCGCGCACGTCCTCGACGCCGGCTGCGGGACCGGCTACGGCGCGGCGTGGCTGGCCGACCACGGCGCGGCGTCGGTGCTGGGCGTCGACATCGAGCCGGAGGCGATCGCGCATGCCCGCCGCCGCGCGGTGCGCCCGACCGTCAGGTTCGCCGTTGCCGACCTCGCCCGCATCGTCGACGTCGGCGCGCCGCCGGGCGGATGGGGCCTCATCGTCAGCTCGAACGCGCTCGAGCACGTCTGGGGTGTCGATGACTTCCTTCGCGGCGCCTGGACGCGGCTGGCGCCCGACGGCACCGTCGTCATCGCCGTCCCGGGCGTGCTGGACGACGCCTCGCGCGTTCTGCAGATGTCCAACCGGTACCACCTGAACATCTGGTCGCCGGAACAGTGGCGGCATGCCCTGGCCCGCTACTTCGCCGACGTAACCGCCTTCCGCCACTGGCTCGATCGCGCCGATGTCGCCTTCGATCCGGCCTTCGATCCAACGTCCGATCCCACGCTCGATTCGGGCGTCGACGGTCTGGACGAGGCCGACTTCGCCTTCGAGGCGATGTCCCCCGATGACCTGCGGGCCCCGACGCTGTCGCACGTCTTCGTCGCCTCCCGCCCGCGGGCGCCGTCCGACGTGCCCGACGCCGGAACGCCGCTTGCGTTCATCGACACCTCGTTCTCACGCCGTCCGCCCCGCATCACGCCGCTGCCGCCCGACGAGGCGACCGCAGGAGCGCCCGTCTCGCCGGCCCACCTGCCGGCCAAGGCACTGCGGTCCTGGCGTGAGCACGGCGCGCGCGCGCTGTTCGCCGAGGCCAGACGGAGCGTCGTCTGGCGGTTCCGCCGCCGCTACGCGTTGTGGTTGCTCGGCCCGCGTTCGCGCGGCCGGTAGTACGCGCCCGCCGGATCGGCGCACGCCGCGCACGATGTGCCGGCGGGCCCGACCACCTCGCGGCCGTTGGAGACCTCCTCGCCGCAGACCGCGCAGACCGCGCGGCGATCGGGATGGCTGATGATCGCCGCCGGGTCGATGGTCAGTGTCACAGGCAGCACATCGACCAGCTCATCGTCCGGCATGCGCTGGTAACCGAGCACGTACGCCGCCCAGCGGGGCGCGACGGCGTCGGCGGCGATGCCGCCCGCGGCGCTCGTGGGGGCCATGCCACGCCCGGTAGCCCTTCCACCGGCGGCAAGGGCCGCGGCATCCGCCGCCCACGCCCCAACGCGCGTGCGAACGTCCAGCTGCGGCCGGCACCGCACCGCAGCCCCGCCGTGCGTGTCGACGAGCGTCACCGCGACGCGCCCGTAGTCCTCGACCCTCATCGTCCGCCGTCCGACCCAGCAGTTGGCGGTCACCGCGACGCCGTCGCTGAAGCACCCGTCGCTCTCGACGACGGCCAGCAGTCGCTTGTCGGCCTGCGGCAGCGGGATGCCGAGCGCGGCCGCGCCGGCGAGCGCAAGGCGCGCGCCGAGGACCTGGCGCGGGCAGAGGTGGGCGTGGCGCTCGGCGGAACGGCGGAGCGCCTCGGGCAGGGCGGGGTGGGCGGGGTCGCGGGCGATCAGCGCGTCGAGTCCGACGGGCGCGGCCGCCGGGTCGCGCCCGTCGCCCGCGGCGAGTTGGCTCACGCTGCCAGGAGCGTGAGGATCACGGCGAACAGGACCATCTGCACCAGCACATAGCCCTCGTTGAGCGCCCAGAGGCGCTTGTCCGTGTCGCTGAACATCGCCGAGCCGAGCGTCGACGTTGCGACGAAGCCGAGCCAGAGCAGCGCGGCGACCATCACTGCCGCCCCGACCGTCGCGGCCGCGGTGGCCTGGAGCACCGCGTGGAGGACGAGCGCCATGACGGCCGCGCCGACCGCCATCACGGCGTAGCCGGGCATCGCCTTGGACTGCATCTCCTTCAGCTCGGCCTCGTTCTTGGTGCCCCAGCCCATCAGCTCGAGCCAGAGCTTGCCGAAGAGCGGGCCGTACCACACGAAGCCAAGCGCCATCGCGGCCACGACACAGACAACGATTGCGATCCAATTCACGTGCTCGAGCAGCTCCATCCCCGTCCTCCTCGCGTAGCGGCGCAGTCGATGGCGCGGTCCGGATGCCGGTATCGCCGCAGTCGGGCGGCATGATGAAACGCATGTTCAGTCTTGTCAAGGCGCTACAATCGGCGATCGCCATGCCCCGCCAACCTGGACGCCAACCCATATGCCCCTCCGCCTCCACTTGATCGCCGCCGGCGACCGTCCGCCCCGCTGGGTGGCCGAGGGCTTCGATGACTACGCCCGTCGCCTGGCCGGCGAGGTGTCGCTGCGGCTCGTCGAGGTCGACGTGGCGCGCCGGGTGAAGGGCGCCGACGTCGCGCGGGCCGTGGCCGACGAGGGCAGGCGGATGCTGGCCGCCGTGCCGCCCACGGCCCGCGTTGTCGCACTGGCCGTCGAGGGCCAAGCGTGGTCGACGGACGACGTCGTCGCACGGCTGGCGAGGTGGACGACGGACGGACGCGACGTCGCCATGCTCGTCGGCGGACCCGACGGTCTGTCGCCGGCCTGTCTCGCACGGGCGGAAGACCTGTGGTCGCTCGGGCCGCTGACGCTGCCGCACATGCTCGTGCGGGTGATCGTGGCCGAGGCGTTGTATCGGGCGTGGAGCGTCAGGGCGGGGCATCCGTACCATCGGGCCGGCTGAACACACGTCACCGGGCCGGCGGAACGCCGTGCCCCAGCCCTACGCGTCGGGCACCGCTCGCCAAAGGCGCAGGGCACCCTTACGGGGCAACACCCTCCGGCAGCGTGCCGGCGCGAATCGCGTCGGCCGAGGTGATGCTCTCCGCCTTCGACTTCTCGACGATGGTCACCTTCGTCATCACGTCCCCGACCGCCAGCTGACGGACGACGTCCATGCCCTTGGTGACCTGGCCGAACACGGCGTAGCTGCCGTCGAGCTGCGCCGCGCTCTCGCGGTTGAGCACGAAGTAGAACTGGCTGCCGGCGGAGTCCGGGTCCGACGAGCGCGCCATCGCCAGCGAGCCGACGCTGTGCGGGATCGGGTTGTCGGGGATGAACTCGCCCGTGATCTCGTAGCCCGGACCGCCCATGCCGGTGCCCTGCGGGTCACCGCCCTGCACGACGAAGTCCGGCACGACGCGATGGAACGTCAGGCCGTCGTAGAACCCCTCGCGGGCCAGGAAGGCGAAGCTGTTGACGGTGATCGGCGCCTCTTCGGGGAACAGCTCGGCTTCGATCGTGCCCTTGCTCGTCTCCCACGTGACGAAGTAGCTCTTGTTCGCCGCGTCGAGCGCTTGATCCGCTGCCTCGGTATACGTCTTCTTGTCCGTCACCGGCGCGGCCGGCGCGGCGGCCGTCGGCACCTGCACGGTGCTGACCGCCAGCCCGCTCGCATCCGTCGGCACGGCGGCCGCGGCCGTCGGCTCCGCCGTCGCCGGCGTCCCGTCGCCGCGCCGCATCATGAAGCCGACGAGCAGGATGGCCGCGAGCGCGAGCGCGCCGAGCGCGATCATCGCGAAACGGCGGGCGCTGTCGTCGCCGCCGGCGGTGCTTCCGGACGCGGTCGATGGGCCGCTCGAGCTGCCGCGGTACCGCGGATGGGTGCGCTCGGTGAGGCGGGACGGCTTGCGGTTGGCCATGGTCAGCTCCTGCACGGCGGATCGGGGTGGGTACGGGGCGGGCGGCGAACGATGCGGCAAACGATGCGGCGGATTGTAACACGGAGGAGCGGGGGGCCGGTTCTCCGGCCCCCCGCTCCTCCTCCCCTTCGTGCTCGCGTCGCGGCTAGCGGGACACGATCACGCTCGGCAGGTAGTTCAGATGACCCGGCCTGACCGGCGGCGTCACGATCTCACCGTCGAGGGTCACGCCGTACGGCCGGCCCTTGGCCGTCGTCACCTCGGCGCCCGTGATGCGGAGGCCTTCGCCTTCGCCGGCGACGCGGCGGAGGGCGATCCGCAGGAGACCCGCGCCCGTCGTGCCGTCGGCCGGCGCAAAGGCCGCCACCCGCGCGCTGCGGCCGTCGATATCGGTGAGCACGTCGGCATCGATCAGGCGGTTGCCGGCGGTGGCGCCGTCGATCTGCCAACCGGCGGGCACGGACAGCGAGACCTCGAGGGCGCCGACGGCCGTGTCGCCCACCGCCGTGATCGTCAGCTCGGTCACCGTCCCGACGCCGACGTCGGCGCTCGGGTAGGCGGCGTGCAGCGCCGCGGTCCCGCTGACCGTTGGCGGCGGGGCGACGGCCTGTCCGCACATCGCCCCGGCGCGCCCGCCTGCCAGCGCGACGTCGGCCACCGACGTCCGGCCGTCGCCGTTCACATCGCGCCCGATGGCGCCCGTCCAGCTGTCGGCCACGAGCGAGGCGTCGAAGCCCGTCAGCCGGCAGTCGCGGTCGAAGTCGCCGGCCAGCGGCGGTCGCTCGCGGACCGCGGACGGCGCGATCGCCACCTTGGCCGAGGCCGAGCGGCCCCAGACCTCGGGGCGGTACATGGCGTACGCCTGCGCCGGTCGGGCGCTGAACTCGCCGGGCGTGATCGCGCGCGCGGCGTAGTCGAAGTTGTGCGTGCCGGCGGGCAGGTACGTGCTGAAGAACGTCGCGCCCTCGTCGCGCACCTCCTTGCGCTCGTAGCCCCACCAACGCCAGTGCCACGGCCAGTCCTGGCCGTCCGGTACGCGCTTGGACTCGGTGTCGAGGGCTTCGTTCAGCGCCTCGAGGCCGGCCGGGAGGAGGTCCTCGATCAGGACGAACGAGAGGTCTTCCTTCGTCGTCAACTCGACATGGACGTTCACGATGTCGCCGACCGCCCAGTCGGTGGCCGTGTCCACGTCGCCCTTGGCGCGCAACGGCGTGTAGCTGCGCGCCAGGTCGATGCCGAGCCCGGCCGCCTTCGTCTCGGCGAAGCCGTCGTAGTAGAGCGCCAGCTGGCCGACCACGGTGAAGTACGCCGCGCCTTGGCCGGTCTTCTCGATCGTCAGCTGGTGGACGCCCGGCTGCAGCGCCGCGCCGGAAAGGCGAATCGGCGGGATCTGGCGGGTGACGTTCGTGCGGTCCACATGGCCGCCGGCAACGGTCTGGCCGTCGACGATGACCTTCCACGCGTAGTCGGACGCCAACTCGCCGCGTTCGACCGCGAAGTCGGTCAGGCCGAGGACGGCGAAGGCGGTGTCGTGCGTCGTGTACCAGCCGGCGCCGTCGCGGTGGCCCATCAGCCAGTGGGCGGCCTTCACGGCCAGCGGATCGTTCGGGCGACGGGCGAGGATCGCCTGGAGCGCGGTGGCGGTGTACTTCTGGGTCGAGGCCATGGTCCGCCAGTGGTAGCCGTCCCACTCCGGGTAGCCCCATGGGCTCTTCTTCGTGATCATCGGCCAGAATGCATCGGCGCCGGTCACCTCGGCCTGGGCGATCAGCTCGCCGAGCGCGATGTCCGCTTCGGCGTCGCGGCCGAGCCGGTCCAGCGCCAGGACGAGCATGGCGCGCGCGAACGGTTCGAAGTCGGCCCGGGCGGCGTACACGCCCATCGTGAGGTCGACGTTTCCGCGGCCGGCTTGGGCCAGCACGAACGCGGCGTATGCCCTGAGGCGCGCGTCGGGCTCGTCGGCCGTGTTCGTCGCGAGCCACGCGAAGCCGCGGTCGAGCGCGGCGGCATCGACGTCGAAGCCGGCGTCGCGAGACAGGACGAGGCCGTGGAGGACGTAGGCGGTCAGGTAGGTCGGTCGGGCGTAGTAGTTCTCCGGCGTGCCGCCCCACCAGCCCCAGCTTCCGTCGGTGTTCTGGAAGCCGTACAGCTTCTGCAGGCCGACGTTCATGTACTCCGGGAGCACGTCCGTGATCGCGGGCGCCTCGATGCCGAGCTGGTTCACCAGCCGGCCGACGATCGCGTTCGGCAGCATCCGGCTCATCGTCTGCTCGACGCAGCCGTACGGGTAGCCGATCAGGCTTTCGACGCCGTCCAGGATCGAGGCGGCCACGCCGGGCGCGAGGCGGACCTCGATGGACGACGCATCGGGATGGGCGTTGTAGGGAACATCGTACGACTCGATGACCTTGGCGCTCTCGACCGCACCGGCGCGGACGAAGCGCTCCGGCACGGCGAACGGCTTGATCGGCAGCGGCATCTCCAGCGCATCGTTGCCGGCGTCCGTCGTCAGCGCCGCAGTGACGATCGTGTCGCCGACCTGGCTGGCGACGACGCTGTAGCGCGCCGACTGCGTCGTGTTGAACGGCAGCGCAAGGTCGCGCGCACCCGGGTCGAGCTGCACGAGGCCGGGGGCGTCGAGCGTCGTCCGGGCGGCGAGGGCGCCGTCGGGACGGGCGTAGTTCCGACCGAGGATGTCGACGGCGAAGCGATCGCCCTGGACGGCGAAGCGGGGCAACGCCAGATCGGCCTGCACGTCCTTCGTCACCGTCACCTCCCCCTTGGCCTCGCCCACCCGCGCATCGACGGCGATCGCGCGGGCGAAGCCGACCCAGGTGGTCAGCGTGTCCGGCAGCGTCAGGCTGATCGTGACCTCGCCGTTCGCATTCGTCTCGAGGTCGGCCTTCCAGAAGGCGGTGTCCGGGAAGGCCTTGCGGGGCGCCGGCTCGGTGGTCGACGCGTCGTCGCCCTTGTTGCCCGGCTCGGGGGTCGCCGCCGGCGGCGGGTTGCCGCCTCGCCCCGGCCCGCCGGCATCCGCCTCCGGGAACCCGTAGCCCTGCGTCGGCCGCAGGCTGTCGAATGTCCCGACGGTCTGCGTCCAGTCCTTCCAGAACGTGTCGAACAGGCTGCCCGACGTGTCCTTGGCCAAGGCGAGGACCGCCTTGTCCACCAGGGCGAACGAGAGCTGGGCCCGCACGGGCGCGCCGGCGGCGTCCGTGACGCGCAGCGTGAAGCGGCCCTCGTCGCCCGGCGCGTGCAGTGCGCTGTCCGGCACGACCTCGACCTTGAGCCGCTTGTCCTCGGCCGGCACGACGAGCGCGACGGACGACGTGAGCAGCTGGCCCTCGGCCCGGTTGTAGCCCGTGCGCACGTCGTTCTTCTTCCAGAGCGAGACCGTGACGTACGCGTTCGGCGCGAACTCGGCCGTGACCGGGATGGCGACCGTCGTCGCGCCGCTCACCGGCACGACCATGGACGTGTGGACGGCATCCCGCTCGATCGTCACGAGCGCGGTCGTCGTGACGGGCGACTTGATGAGCAGCTGGGCCGTTTCGCCCGGCCGGTAGCTGTCGCGGTCGAGGCGCAGCTCGACGGACTCACCCCACCAGTACCACGGGCGGAAGGCGTCGTAGAACCATGCCCAGCCGTAGCCCTGCACGGCGTTGCCCGCGCCGTCGGTGGCATCCGCTTGCAGCTCGTACCAGCCCTCCTTCAGATCCTCGATGCGCACCGGCGCCGTGCCGTCGGCGCCCGTCGTGACGGTGACGGTCCGGCGAACGACCTGACCGTTGCCGTCCCACTGCTTGAGCGCAACGGTCGCCTTCACGCCTGCCACCGGCGCCCCGTCGTGATCGCGGGCGCGCAGTGTCATCGCCAGCGTCTCGCCGACCTTGAGGCCGTAGCGCTCGTTCTCGAGCGTCAACTCGAAGCGCGCCGGATAGACCATCGCACTGGACTCGGCCACGACGGGCCGTCGGCTGGCGTCCGTCACCTCGGCCTCGAACGCGATCAGCTGGTTGGCGGCGTCGGCCGGCAGCGCGATCGTCGTCACCGCCTTGCCCTCGGCGTCGAGGACGGCCTTGTACTCCTTGAGCGGCATCTGGTCCGATCCACGCCAGCCCCAGCCGTAATACGTGCGGAGCACGACCTCGGCGCCGGCGGCCGGCTGGCCGAAGTAGTAGCGCGCGGCCACGGTCACGTGGGCCGTGTCGCCCTTGACGTACCACGGCCGATCCGTCGTGATCGTCACCTCGTAGTCCGGCTTGACGTAATCCTCGACCTTGAACGAGCCGTAGAACGTCTGCTCGGCGGTTGCGACCTCGAGGCCCCAGTTGCCGCGCGACGCGTCGCCGTCCAGCGTCAACGCGCCGTACAAGCTGCCGTACGCGTCGCTGGCATGCTGCGTGCGGCTGACCTGGTTGCGGTTCGCGTCGCGGATCGTCACCGTGACGGGCGTCGTGGCGTCGAGGACGCGGTACCCCTCGAGCGCGATCGCGCGCACGGACGCCTTCCAATGGACGGTGTGGCCCGGTCGGTAGATCGGGCGATCCGTATGGATGTGCGCCGCCTGGCGGGCAAGGCCGGGCGCTCCGGCGCCGACAGGCCCGGCGAAGTCGCGCCAGCCCCACCAGAAGCCGCCACTCTGCCACGTGCCGGACAACCCGACCACCGTGAATGCGCCGCCGACGCGACCGACGATGTAGGCGGCCGGGTGATCGGCGCCGAACGTGCCGACGCCGTCCGCGTTCGTCGTGCCGTCGCCGATGCGCTGGCCGGCGGCGTCGTAGATCGAGAGCGCCGCACCGCCCGTCGGCGAGCCGGCGGGCAACGTGGTGAGCCAGGCGGTCAAGCCGTCCAAGCCGCGCTTGGCGACGAGGCCGTGGTCGGTGACGATGAGGAGGCCCTGACTGCGACCGATCCGCGGCGCGCCGGCGTCGATGACGTAGGCCCCCGTGCCGATGGCGGCCGGCAGCACGAGGGCGTGCGCGGCGTCGTTCGTGTCGACGTGACTCTGCCACTCGGCGACCACCGTGAGTCCGGCGGTCGGGATCGACTGCTCCTTGCCCGTCGTGCGCGCGAGCTCGACGGCCGAAAGGCGCGCGATGAGGCCGGCCTCGTCCAGCGCGAACAGCTTGGCGTCCAGCGTGATCCGCGGGTAGCCCGGTTGAACGGCGATCCGGCGTGCGCCGCCCGGTGAGAGGAACTGCAGCGGCAGCGAGCTCCAACCGAAGCTCATCGACTGCCCGCCGTCGGCGGCCGTCGTAAACGACCATACGTACGGGCTTGGGAGGACGTCGTTGCCGCGCGCGTCCTTGAGCCCGGCAGCCAGCGTCGCGGTGTGTTTGGTGAGCGCCGGCAGCGGCTCGGCGGGCTCGAACGCAAACGATTGCTGCTTGTCGTCGAAGGCGCGCATGCGGCCCGCGACGGCAGGCTGGAGCGCGAACGACGCCGCAACGCTCGCCGGGTCCATCGCCCGGTCGAACGAGATGCTCAGCGACGTTCCCGCCCATACGCTCTGGTCGCCGGCATTCGGGTACGTACCGGTGATCGGGCCGCGCTGCGCGTGCGCTGCGCCGCCGGATGCTGCGATGGTGGCCGCGGCGGCAAGCGCCGTGAACGCCGAGAGGCGTCCGGGCCCTGCGCGGCGGACGAGCGACGGAACGAAGAAGGAACGGAGGTTCATGTCGACGCACTCCTTTGGTCGTGCCGTTGCGCACGATGTCCGTTGCCGCGAGGCGCCCCCTCGGGCGGCAATCCGGCATCCCATACGTCCGGGGGCGCGGGAACGTGACGGACGCGCGCGGACGCAGGATAATCCGCACCGTCGAACGAACCGGTACCTCACCACTGAACACGCGCGTGGTGGCCACCAGAGCTTTGCAGTGGTGGGGTACTAGGGCATCGGGGGAGGATCACATGGTGGCCGAAACGCTGAGCCAGATCAAATGGCGGCTCGTGCTGTTCGTCGTGGCGCTCGGCTGCGTCGCCGTGCTCATCGCGCGCGCCGGCGGCGCGGTTGTGCCCTTCGTGCTCGGACTCTCGTTCGCATACTTCGTGGCGCCTCTGGTCAACCGCATCGACCGAACGCTGCGGCCGTTGGCAGCGCGGATCCCGCGCCTGGACGGGATGGTGCGCCCGCTGGCGATCCTCGTCACCTACGCCGTCGTCGGCGCGGCGCTGTTCGGCGGCATCCGTCTGGTCACGGCACCGCTACTGCGCGAGGCCGGCGCGCTGGCGGCGAACTCGGACACGATCGTCGACGACGCCGAGCGCTTCGTTGCCGCCCAGGTGGCGACGTACGAGCACTACATTCCGGCCGAGGTGCAGGCCGAGATCCTGTCGTTTGCGACGCGGGAGCGGCTGACCGAGGCCGCGCTGCGGGTGTGGGGGGTGGTGCAGCAGGCGCTCCAGTCGACGTTCGGCGCCGTCACGCGCACGCTCGGGTTTGCGCTGGCGATGCTCGTCATCCCGTTTTGGCTGTTCTACATCCTCAACGACACGGGTCGTTTCATGTCCGCCATGATGGGCCTGATCCCGCACGACCTCCGGCCAGATGTCGAAGCGGTGCGGATCATCTGCGACCGCGTGCTCTCGGGCTACATTCGCGGTCAGGTGATCATCGCGTTCGTCCTCGGGACGCTGTTCACGCTGCTGCTCGTGATGCTGAAGGTGCCGTACGCCGTCACGCTCGGCGTTCTGGCCGGCGTTCTGGCCGTCGTGCCGTTCATCGGCACGATCGTCGGCGCCGGGATCGCGACGCTTGTCGCGCTCATCGCGGCCGGACCGGCGTTGGCAGGCAAGACGCTCCTGGGCTTCGTCGTCATCCAACAGATCGACAACATGTTCATTTCGCCGCGTGTCCAGGGCAAGAGCGTGGCGCTGAACCCGGGGGCGATCATCTTCGTCCTCGTCCTCGGCCAAGCCGTGATGGGACCGCTCGGCCTGCTGGCCGCCGTGCCGTTGGCCGCGATCGCCCGCGACATCGTCCACTACCTGTACCTGCGGGTGGGCGAGGAGCCCGTCACGGCGCCGGATGCACTGGCCGCCGTCGGCTACGGCGCCTACGTCACGGCGCGAACACGGGGCGCGGCTTAACCCACCGACTTCACGCCGACGTGCACCGCCAGCGCGCCGGCCATCAGGACGCGCGCCGGCAACGGTGTCAGGCCGGCGGCGCGCATGATCCCCGCGATCCCGTCGGGTGTCGGGAACGCCGCGGCCGATGCCGGGAGGTAGCGGTAGGCGCCGCCGTCGCCGGAGACGAGCCGGCCGATGATCGGGACGACGCGGTTGAAGTAGAGGCCGAACGCGAGGCGCCAGAACGCGCTGCGCGGCGGGCAGATCTCGAGTGCCACGACCCGGCCGCCTGGGCGGACGACGCGGGCCATCTCGGCGTACGCCGCGGCCAGGTCGCTGAAGTTCCGGAGCACGAACGCGCTCGCGACGGCGTCGAACGACGCGTCCGCGAACGGCAGGCGGTGGCCGTCGGCGCGCGCAAACGTCGTTCGCTCGGCCAGCTGCGCCCGGTCCGCCTTGGCCGGGGCGAGCGCGAGCATCGGGCCGGTGTAGTCGATGCCGACGACACGCGCCGTCGGATCGCTGCGCGCCCACTCGATCGCCAAATCGCCCGTCCCGGTGCCGACGTCCAGCGCGTCGCCGCCCGGCGGCAAGGCGGCCGCCGCGACGGTGGTGCGCCGCCACGCACCGTCCAGGCCGCCGGTCATCAACCGGTTCATCAGATCGTACCGGCCGGCGATCCGGCCGAACATCGTCTGGACGGCGGCGTGCTTGTCGGTCGCGCCGTACGGCGTGACGTTGCTCACGAGAGCGCCTGGTCCAGATCGGCCATCAGGTCGGCCACGTCCTCGATGCCGACCGAGATCCGGATGAGGTCGACGGGTACGGCGATGTCGCTGTCGGCCGTCGAGAGGTGCGTCATCGCGCTCGGCAGCTCGATCAGGCTCTCGACGCCGCCCAGGCTCTCGGCCAGCTTGAAGTAGCGCGTCCGGGCCACGACATCCCGCGCGCTGCGGCCGCCGGGACGAAGGGTGAACGAGATCATGCCCCCGAAGCCGTGGCGCATCTGGCGCGCGGCGACGGCGTGGCCGGCGTCGCCCGGCAGCCCCGGGTAGATCACGTGCGCCACGGCCGGCTGATCATCGAGCCACTCGGCGATGGCCTGGGCGTTCGCGCAGTGCTGGCGCATCCGCAGCGCCAGCGTCTTCAAACCGCGCAGGACGAGCCAGCAGTCGAACGGTCCGGGCACGGCGCCGGCGGCGTTCTGCAGGAAGCGCAGCCGCGCCTCGATGTCGCCGTCGTTGCCGACGACGACGCCGCCGACGACGTCGCTGTGTCCGCCGAGATACTTGGTGGCGGAGTGCATGACGAGGTCGGCGCCGAGCGCGAGCGGCTGCTGGAGGTAGGGCGAGGCGAACGTGTTGTCGACGACGACCCATGCGCCGGCCGCCCGTGCCCGGCTGCTCACCGCGGCGATGTCGACGATCTTCAGCATCGGGTTCGTCGGCGTCTCGATCCAGACGATCCGCGTCGTCGGCCGCAGCGCGGCCTCGAATGCCGCCGGGTCCGTCAGATCGACGAACGTGAACGCGATCCCGAATCGGGACAGGACCTTGTCGAACAGACGAAAGGTGCCGCCGTAGACATCGTCGGCGACGACGACGTGGTCGCCGGCCGACAGGAGCTTGAGGATCGTGTCGATCGCCGCCATCCCGCTGGCAAACGCGAGGCCCCACGCGCCGCCCTCGAGCGACGCGACGCACGTCTCGTACGCCGTGCGCGTCGGGTTGCCGGTGCGTGCGTACTCATATCCCTGATGGTCGCCGACGCCGCGCTGGACGAACGTGCTCGTCTGGTAGATCGGCACTGTGACCGCGCCGGTGGTCGGGTCGGGGGCTTGGCCGGCGTGGATGGCGCGGGTGCCGAAACCGGCGGACTCGTCGGGCGTGATGGACATCGGGACTCCGTAACAGGTGTTCATGGATACGGGCGGGCACGGAGCCCGCCCGTAATCGGAAATGTCGGGATCGCGCGTTCGGGCGAATTGTAGCGCCGGCCGACGGAGCCTGCTCGCGGTGGCGGATCGAAATGTTAAGGGCCGTGCAACGCCTTGTCCCCCCCCCGCAACTCAAGTATGCTCCGCCGCGCCGGTTGCCGGTCGCCCCTGAACGATGGCCCAAGATCGACCGCCCGTGTCCTGTCGCCCCTGACCGGCAGTCATCATCCGGCTCACGAGGAGAAGACGCACCATGTCCGTGTTGCTCAGGAGCGCGGCGAACGCGCGCCGGACCACCCTTGCCCTGCTGCTGGCCGTGGCCGTCAGCGGCTGCGCCCGCACCGCCAACGCCCCCGAGACCGGCGGCGAGCCGACGTCCGCCGCCGGGTCGTCGGGCCCGACGGCCGTCGTCGACGCCGCCGCGCCCGCCGGCGGCGACATGGCCACGCTCGGCACCGCCGACAACCCGATCGTCATGACGTTCGTCCCATCCGGCGAGCAGGAAACCGTCATGACCGGCTCCGAGGCGATCAACAAGCTGTTGCAGGACGCGACGGGGCTCGTGATCAAGAGCAACGTCGCCACGAGCTACGCCGCCGCCATCGAGGCGATGGGGGCGGGCAACGCCCATGTCGGGTGGCTGAACACATTCAACTACCTGCTGGCGCACGAGAAGTTCGACACTCGGCCACTGCTGGTGGCGGAGCGCTTCGGGTCGACGAGCTATGCCAGCCTCGTCGTGGCCAACGCCGACGCCGGGATCGCCACCCTGGCGGATGTGAAGGGCAAGACCTTCTGCCGCGCCGACGCGCTCTCGACCTCGGGCTGGATCGTGCCGAGCGTCATGCTGAAAGCGATCGGCGTGGCCGAGAGCGACGTGACCGTCGTCGACTCGGGCTCGCACGATGCCGTCGTGGCGGCCGTGTACGCCGGCAAGGACTGCGTGGCCGGCGCCGTGTTCGATGACGCGCGCGACGGCGCCAAGGAAACCTATCCCGATGTGATGGACAAGGTCCTCGTCATCGCCACGTCGGACGATATCCCGAACGACAACGTCAGCGTCATCGCCGGTGTCCCGGAGGACATCGCCAAGAAGCTGGCCGAAGGGTTGATGTCGATTTCGGCGACCGAGGCAGGCGCGAAGGCGCTGACGGACACGTACGGCATCGAGAAGTTCCAGCCGACGACGGACACGTTTTACGATGCCTTCCGGAGCACGCTGGACCTGGCCGGCGTCGACGTCGCCGAGCTGGCCGAGGAATAGCGTTCGGATCCGGTACAGGGCGGCACGACGCGCCAGGAGACTCCATGCTCGACATCCGACATCTCTCCAAGGTCTACCCGGACGGCACGAAGGGGCTGGACGACGTCACGTTCAGCGTCGCGCCCGGCGAGTTCGTCGTCATCATCGGCCTCTCGGGTTCGGGCAAGAGTACGCTCCTGCGCTGCATCAACCGCCTCATCGAGCCTTCGGGCGGCCAGGTCGTCCTCGACGGCGTGGATATCACGGCCGCAAGGCCCGGTGCGCTGCGGGCGATCCGGCGCGACATCGGGATGATCTTCCAGCAGTTCAACCTCGTGAAGCGCAGCTCGGTGCTGACGAACGTCCTCACCGGCCGCCTCGGCTCGGTCGCCACGTTGCCGAGCGTGCTCGGCCTCTGGAGCGCCGCCGACCGGGCGACGGCGCTGGCGAACCTCGAGCTCGTCGGCATCGCCGCGAAGGCGGACAGCCGCGCCGATGCGCTGTCCGGCGGACAGCAGCAGCGCGTCGGCATCGCCCGCGCCCTCATGCAGAACCCCAAGCTCATCCTGGCGGACGAACCCGTGGCCAGCCTCGACCCGGCGACGAGCCACACCGTCCTCGACTATCTGCGCACGCTCAACACGGAGCGCGGCGTGACCGTCCTGTGCAGCCTGCACTTCCTCAGCTTGGCGCGCGAGTACGGCACGCGGATCATCGCCCTCAAGGACGGACGTCTGATGTTCGATGGCCGGCCGCGCGACATCGACGAGGCGCGCTTCAAGGCGATCTACGGCGAAGATGCCGTCGAGGTCGAGATCCGCTGACGTGGCGATGATGGACGGCCGGCGCCGCGGTTCGACCGCGCTCGCGCTCGGTGCCGGCCTGCTGCTGCCCGGCCTCGGCCACGCGCTGACCGGCGCGCGCGCACGCGGCCGGATCGTGTCCGCCGCGGCCGTCGCCGTTGCCGTCGTCGCCGTCTGGTACGCGCTCGAGCCGGGCGTCCCCGCCTCGGCACGTGTCTGGCTGGCGCTTGCCGCGGCCCCGTTTTGGATCGCACAGGCGCTCGATGCGGCGGCGTGCGCGCGCGGTGCCGAGCCCGGCCCGTGGCGACTCGGCCTGCTGGCCGCGGTGCCGATCTACGCGGTGGGCCTGCGCGCGACGGAGCCCAACGTCGGCGAGTTCGCGGCGCGCTGGACGTACGTCCGGCCGCTCTTCGCCGGGCTCACGTCGCCCGACCTCATCGCACCGGAGCTGACGACCAGCGCGGCCCGGGCGCCGGTCCACACGCCGTGCGGCCCGGACGAGCCGCGCATCGCCGCGCCGCTGCCCGTCGACCCCGGCGCGCCCGTCGTGGCGGCGGACCCGCCGTGCGTCGCGCTCGGCGGTCGGGTCGTCGTGCGCGGGGCAGGGTTCCCGGCCGGGGCCGCGGTGCGCGTCGTGTGGGTCTCCTCCGTCGGCGGCGAGAGCGCGGCGGGCACGGCGCGCACGGACCGCTCGGGAGCGTTCGAGGCGGCCGTCGTCGCCCCCGTCGACTCCGTGCCGCAGCGGATCCGCGAGCGCAGCCCCGACGTGCCCCAGAACCAGGCCGTCCGCGCCATGGTCGAGATCCCGACCGGACGATGGGGACCGTCCAAGACGCTGACGACCGTCCTGTCCTTCCTTGGCGTGACCGTTGCCCTCAGCTTCCTGGCGACCTTGCTGGCCGCCCTCTTCGCGCTGCCGCTCGCCTTCCTCGGTGCGCGCAACCTGATGGGCGGGCGGGGGTGGACGCGCGGCGTCTACCGGCTCGTGCGCGGCGGCATGAACGTCGTCCGCGCCGTCGAGCCGCTGATCATGGCGATCGTATTCGTGGTATGGGTGGACCTCGGCCCGTTCGCCGGTCTGTGCGCGCTCGTCGTCCACGGGGTGGCGGCGCTCGGCAAGCTGTTCAGCGAGACGATCGAAGGGATCGACCCCGGTCCGGTCGAGGCGATCCGCGCCGCGGGCGCGACATGGCTGCAGGTGGCGCGGCACGGTGTCCTGCCGCAGATCGTCCCGCCGGCCGTCGGATACATCGTCTACCGAATGGACATCAACCTCCGGCTCGGCACCGTCATCGGCCTCGTCGGCGGCGGCGGCATCGGCATGGTCCTCACCCAGTGGATGAAAAAGCCGGACCTCCTGCCGCAGGCCGGCACGGCGCTGTTCGTCATCGCGCTGCTCATCGTGCCCCTGGACTTCGTGAGCGGCGCCGTGCGCGAGCGGATCGCCGAGGGCCGTCCGCTCGGCCCTCGGTGGGCGCGGCCGGTTCTCTACCTCGCCGTTGCGGCGATGGCGTGGTGGTCATGGCAACGGTCCGAGGTGGACCTCGCGAAGTTCTGGCCGGTTCCGGATCGCGTGTGGACGATCGTCCGCCAGCTGGCGCGGCCCGAGCTTGTCGAGCGCGGGGCGGACGTGACCGTCGCCTCGGCGGATCTCGTCGTGCCCTGTCCGGCCGGCTTCGACGAGACGACCGGACGGGAAGCCGTGCCGATCGGCGCCGCGACGCTCACGCTCGACCGCGGCTGTGCGAACGTCGGCGACGGCGTCGGCGTCCTCCTGTCCGGACTGCCGCCCGGTGCGGCGGTGCGGCTGCGTTGGCGCTTCGCCGACGGCAGCGGCCGCCTCGACGCCGTCGGACCGACGAGCGCCGGTCGGTCGAGCGGGGATGTCGGCACGGTGATCGAAGTCCGTCGGATCGTCGAAGATCGTGCCGCCACGGTGCCTGGCCTGCCGACGCAGATCGAGGCGACCGTGACCGTACCTGCCGGTCCGCTGCACCTCAGCCAGCCGTTGCGGATCACGCTCTCGAAAATCGTTCTCACGATACTCATGGCGCTCATGGCGACGACGTTCGGTGCGCTGCTGGCGATCCCGCTCGCGTTTCTGGCTGCGCGGAACATCATGGGGACCACCGTTGTCGGGCGCGGGGTGTACGGTGCCGCCCGACTGTTCCTGAGCACCGTGCGGGCCATCGAGCCCGCCCTGTTGGTGCAGGTCTTCGCCACGTGGGTGGGCGTCGGCAAACCGTTCCCGGGCGTGCTGGCGCTGATCGGCGTGACGCTGGCGAACCTGGGCAAGCTGTTCAGCGAGGCGCTCGAGGACATCGACGCCGGTCCGGTCGAGGCGCTGCGCGCGGCCGGCGCGAACCGGCTGCAGGTGCTGCGCTACGCCGTCGTGCCGCAGGTGGTCCCGCCGTGGCTCGCGTTCGGCTTCTACCACTGGGACATCAACGTCCGGCTCTCGACGATCGTCGGCTTGGTGGGCGGCGGAGGGATCGGCTACCACCTCAGCCAGTGGATGAACACGACGCAGTGGCGGAAGGCGTCCGTGGCGCTCCTCGGCATCATCCTCGTCGTGACGGCGATGGACACGATCAGCGCTCGTCTCAGGGAGCGGCTGGCCCATGGGGTGTCGCGCCGTCCGGCGTGAAGATCGCTTCGATTGCGAGGCCGAACAGCGCCGCGATCCTGAAAGCCAGCGGCAGGCTCGGATCGTACTTGCCGGTCTCGATCGCGTTCACGGTTTGGCGGCTGACGGCCAACCGTTCGGCGAGCTCGGCTTGCGACCAGCTGCGCTCGGCGCGGAGGACGCGGAGGCGGTTGTCCACGGGGCGCCTCAGGCGTAGCGGCGCGAGGCACGCCAGATGCCGAACGCAAAGGTCAGCGCCATGACCACGATGCCGTCGTTGACATCGAGCTCGGGCAGTCCGGCGCGCGACAGCAGGCGGGCGCTCATCATGAACACGACGCCGACCCCGAAGCCGAGCGCCAGCGCCTCGAGGTGGATCTTGCGCTGGAGCTCGTCCGCTTCGCGCAGGAAGTGGTGGTAGGCGCGCAGCACCTGCACCGCCGCCGCCGTCGGCACGGCGACGAGCAACCAGGCAGCCGGCGAGAACGGTGCCACGCCGCCGCGCGCGAAGGCCAGCGTGGCGGCCACGAACGCGATCGCCCAGGCGAGGCACCAGGCGTTGAAGCGTTGGAGGTTCCGGGTATCGTTGGGTGAGAGTTCGCAGCCGAACAGGCGCTGCTTGGCGCGAATGAGGTCGGAAGAGGAGGACATCCTGCGCTCCCACGGGCGTAGTGGATCGAGGCAGTGAGTGTAATGGATGCTTGACGGGATGTCAAGTAAGATTTACATGTGACCGGACCGGCGAGGGTCGGCGTCGGACGCGAAACCGCCCGCCGGGGACGCCGGCGGGCGGTCGTGATCGAGTGGCCGGACAGGCGAGCAGCCGTTCGTCGCGTGGAATCGCGACGCGCCGTCGCCTGCGGGATCGGCTACGGCAACGGCGGCGGCGGAGCGGGCGGGGTCGGGAAGCCCGGGCCCGGGACGACGGGCGTCACGGCGCCGGGGCCGGCGCCGCCGCGTACGACGAGGCGGTCCGGGCCGATCCGGCGACCGTCGCGGTTCAGCTGGGCGGACAGGATGCTGTGGTCGCCGGCCGCGTTGCGGTCCAGCCAGACGATGACGGTCCCGACGCTGTCCGTCGAGGCGAGGTCCGGCGCAAAGCTGAACGCCGGCCCGCCGGCAACGGCCGACTGGTAGCCGTACGGGATGCCGTTGATGTTCAAGCGCCGGATCTTGACGTCCGGCGACTCGGCGCCCGTGCGCTCCTCCCAGGCAGCGAGGTAGCCGCCGTACGGTCCGAGCGAGCTGATCGTCGGGTAGACCTGGTCGGACGGCCCGGAGGCGATCTTGACGACGGGCTTGTACGGCACGGCGTTGTTGTTCATCCGCCGGCCGAAGATGTCCCGCTCCGGATGGTCTTTGGGTGTCTCGGACCATACGACCATGTACTCGCCGGCGTTCGGCTCGGCCGCGACGGACGGGCGGCCGATGTCCGTACCGGCGACGACGACGCGCTCGTACTTCACGTAGAAGTAGCGACCGACGCCTTCGAGCTCAACGGACGCGAGCGCGACGTCCAGACCGGTAACTTTGCGCCAGACCAGGACGTAGCGGTCCGAGGACGGCGTCAGGCGGAACGTGATATCCGGGAAGGTCTCGTCCGCCGGCGACGTGACGAGCGGGAAGACGACGCTGGATCGCGTGCCATACGTGCTGAGGAACGTGCCGTAGATGTCCCGCGAGCCCGGCGTCGTCGGCGGGATCGGTGTGCTGCCGGGGCCGCCCGGCGCCGGGGTGCCCGGCGGCGGGAACGTCGGCGATGGGCCCTGCAGGGGCGAAAGGCCGTGCGCTCCCGCATCGTCGCCGGCAACGAGCGAACCCATCGTTGCATCCGTTCCCTCACCTACCCGCCCGACGATCCCGGCCGACACGAGGCCGGCGGCGGCCGGCGGCAGCGGCGCAGCGACGTCGCCGATCGGTCCGAGCGTCAGGCGGGCGAGCGGCACGGGCGTCGGAAGCGGAGGCGGCGGCGCGACGGGCGTCTGGCCCGGGATCGGCAGGCCCGAGGTCGGGTTGCTGCCGGGCACGCCGCCGAGCGAGCCGCTGTCGTCCGTGAAGACGAGGAAGTACTCGTTCACGCGGGGGCTGAAGATGAGGGCCGGGTCACTCTGGTTGCCGGGGGCCACGAGCACGGGCACGATCCGGCCGGTCGGCAGTCCGGACGCGCTGAGCCGCAGGCCGTACAGGTCAAGCCCGGTGCCCGCACCCGTGTCCTCGGCCCAGACGAGCAGGTTGGTGTAGCTGTTCGGCGCGAAGGCGACGGCCGGGGAGATCGGACGGCCGCTGACGGGCAGCTGGGCGGTCGGTGATGCGAGGGCGGGCGCCGCGGCGGCCAGCGCAAGGCCGACGATCGACGCAAGGCCGCCCAGGCGGGCGGCGCGCCTGGCGGGGGTTGGGATGAGGGGATCGCGCATGATGTGCTCCTCTGCTGATGACGGCGACGGCGCCGTCAACTGGTGAACGTATTGGCCGGTTCGTTTGTTATGGCCGCCTGCCGGCGATCAGGGGTAGATCGTGTCGAGCATGCGGGGGAAGGCCGTGGTCTCGCGCACGTGGCCCAGGTTGCAGATCCAGGCCACCGTCCGCTCCACGCCGAGCCCGAAACCGCTGTGCGGCACGCTGCCGTAGCGCCGAAGGTCCAAGTACCACAGGTAGTCGTCGCGGTTCAGCCCGTGCTCGACGATCCGCTGCTCGAGCAGCGCGACGCTCGTCGTGCGCTGCCCGCCGCCGATGATCTCGCCGTAGCCCTCGGGGGCCAGCAGGTCGACGGAGCGGCAGACCTCGGGCCGGTCGGCGACGGTCTCCATGTAGAACGCCTTGACCGCGGTCGGGTAGTGATAGACGAAGAGCGGGCGATCCGACTGCTCGGCCAGGAACGTCTCGTGCGGCGCGCCGAAGTCCTCGCCCCACGGGAAGTCCGGGAACGGCCCGGCCTGCAGCTTGGCGACGGCGTCGTCGTAGCTCAGCCGCGGGAACGGCGCGACGATCCGCTCGAGGAAGGTCACGTCGCGCTCGAGAACGTCCGTCAGCAGCGTGCGGTGCTCGGCCAGCACAGTCTGGACGATGTGGCTGACGAACCGCTCCTCGATGTCCATGATGTCCTCGAGGTCGGCGAACGCGATCTCGGGCTCGACCATCCAGAACTCGGTCAGGTGACGGCGCGTCTTGCTCTTCTCGGCGCGAAACGTCGGCCCGAAGCAATAGACCTTGCCGAGCGCGGCGGCGTTCGCCTCGTTGTACAGCTGGCCGCTCTGCGCCAGGAAGGCCGGCTTGCCGAAGTAGTCCGTGGCGAACAACGTGCTCGTCCCCTCGCACGCGGACGGCGTCAGGATCGGCGTGTCGACGCCGACGAAGCCCTCGCCGTCGAGCCAGCCGCGGATCGCACGGATGATCGTGGCGCGGATCCGCAGGATCGCCACCTGGCGCGGCGAGCGGATCCAGAGGTGGCGCTGGTCCATTAGGAAGCCGGTACCGTGCTCCTTGGGCTGGATCGGGTAGTCCGGCTCGGCCAGCGACACGACCTCGATCGCCGCGATGCCGAGCTCGATCCCGCCCGGTGCCCGCGCATCGGCCCGCAGCGCGCCGGTCAGGACGACCGCGGACTCCTGGGTGAGGGACCGGATGGCCTCGAACGCCTCCGGCGACACGTCCTTCTCGAACGCGACGCACTGCATCGTGCCCGTGCCGTCGCGCAGCGCGATGAACTGCAGCTTGCCCTTGTCCGTGCGATTGCTGACCCAGCCCTGCACGCGCACGTTCTGCTGCACGTGCGCTCCGGCGGCGGCGATCGTCGTCGTCACGGGGGCGGGTTTGGGATCGGACATCAGGTTGGCTCCAGAGCTGGCGAGATCGGGCGGCGGTTCGTCCGGCGCACGATCGGACGTTGCACCTTGCACAGGCGCTTGAGAGGGCGCACGAGGATCAGATGCGCCATTATAGGAGGATGGTTGGGGCGCGGAACCTTTCGACGCGCGCGCGGCACCCATCTGTTGCCAACGTCACCACCCGCCCGAGGGGACCGCATGGTCGTGCCCGGGACATTGAGGTTCGCCAAAGCAACGCCCATCGATGCGGACGCGTCGGCCGACGTCGTGCTGCTGCGCCGCATCGCTTCGGGCGACGTGGATGCGCATCGGCAGCTCTACGAGCGGCATGCCGCCGCCGTTTTCGCCTTCCTCGTCGCCCGCACCGGTGATCGGGCGCAGGCCGAGGACGTGCTGCAGGAGGTCATGATCGCGGTCTGGAGGGGCGCCGGCAGCTTCCGCGGCGAGAGCGCGGCCCGTACCTGGCTCATCTCCATCGCGGCCCACAAGGCGAGCCGCGCCTTGCGCGACGCCCGCCGCACGCCCGGCCCACTCGTGGCCAACCTGCCCGCGCCCGGCAAGCATCGCGGACCCTCGCCGCACGCCGTTCCCTCGCTGCACAGCGCCGACGAGCACCTCGACGTGAGCGCCGCCATCGCCGCCTTGCCGGAGCCGCAGCGGACGGTCGTCGTGCTGTTCTTCTTCGACGGCCTGAGCCTCGATGCGATCGCC
>Ga0138256_10000193_pt1 | contig 72219 bp, 60 predicted proteins | sample KNB2016incub_MG_FD_105486 | JGI IMG/M metagenome (GOLD analysis project Ga0138256, IMG submission 105486) | Active sludge microbial communities from wastewater in Klosterneuburg, Austria - KNB2014incub_MG | ecosystem: Engineered > WWTP > Activated sludge > Unclassified | place: Austria...
ACCTGCGCCCCACCTGCGCCCCACCTGCGCCCCACCTGCGCCCCACCTGCGCCCCCACCGCGCGTGGCACGCGTCACGCGTGGCACCGGCGTCGTCGCCTCGGGCCCTCGCCCCAGGCGCCTAGTTGCCGCGCCCCGCGTCCACGCACCACCTTCCACGGGACAACGTGCCTCCCTCCGCACACTTCCTTCCGCCGTCCCGGCACCATGACCGCAGGCCCCTCCCTCACCGAACCCCTTCCACCGGGTCCCGACGCCGGCGACGCCGACGACCGCGAAGACCTCGGCTTTGGCCGCGTCGTCGCCGCGCAGGTGCGCGGACGATTCCTCTCGCGCGACGGCTCGCCCAACAGCCGAAAGTTCGGAGTGGGGACGCAGCGCCTGGAACACTTCTACCAGCGCGCCCTCGCCGCGCCATGGCCAACCTTCCTCGGCTGGGCGCTCGCGGCGATGCTGCTCGTCAACGGCACGTTCGCCCTCGCGTACTCGGCGCTCGGCTCAGGCGCGCTGCGCGGGCAGGACGTGCTCGGACTCAGCGACCCGTTCCTGCGCGCCTTCGCCTTCAGCGTGGGGATCTTCACGACCACGGGGACTGGGCCGATGTACGCGTACGGCCCCACCGCGCACTGGCTGGTCGTCTTCGAATCGCTCTTCGGTCCCTTCGTCCTGGTGGCCATCGCCGGCCTGCTCATCGCCCGCCTCACGCGCCCGCGCATGCGGCTCCGCTTCAGCGAGTCGGCCGTCGTCGCGCCGTATCGCGGCGGACGCGGCGTGATGTTCCGGGTGGTCAACGTGCAGCCCGGTCAGGTTAGCGACGTGCAGATTCGGGTGAGCGTGGCGCTTTACGAAAACGTCAACGGCCGCCGCGAGCGCCACTTCCACCAGCTGGAGCTGGAACGGAAGTCGGTGGAGTTCTTCCCGCTGCACTGGACGGTCGTGCATCCCATCACCGCGTCCAGCCCGCTGAGGGGACTCACGCCGGAGAGCATGCACGCCGCGCAGGCCGAGTTGCTGGTGATGGTCCACGCGCACGAGGAGACGTTCTCGACCCGTGTCACCGCGCGCACCTCGTACCTGTGGGACGAGCTGCGCTGGGACGTGAAGTTCGCCGACATCTTCGTGAACACGGCAGACAACGTGATCGCGATCGATGTGGAGCGACTGGATCGCACCGATCGACTGCCGGAGGGGACGACGAGCACGCCGGCGGCGCGCGAACTCGATATTGTGAAGGGGTGAGGTGCCGGGCGCACGTCTCTGCACCGAACCACCTTTGCGTCCTCTGCGGTAAAAAGCTGTTGAACCGCAGAGGACGCAGAGGTCGCAGAGGACGTGGCGCGGAGACTTGGCTCGAGCGGCTCGCCGCCGCTGGACGCGCAACTAAAGGTTAGGAACAGGAATCGGGCGCCCGCGACCCAGTCATCTCACCGCGACATCTCTCTGTGTCCTCTGTGTCCTCTGTGTCCTCTGTGGTAAAAGGCCCTTGAACCGCAGAGGACACAGAGGACACGGAGAGATGGAAACGACTGGTGGGTTCGTTCGGGGTGGCACTGCCGAGTCATTCCATGACCTCGGAAGTCAGGTGGGGCCAGGAGTTCGGCCCGTCACTCGCACTCCCCCGCCAGACCATCTTACCGCTCCGTCCCGGCCCCCACCCGGATCGCCTCGAGGTCGAGTTCCTGCTCCAGTTCCCGGAGCACCTCGTCGGAGATCTGTCCCTCGTTGCGCAACCGGATGAGCATGCGCCGCTCGGCGCTCATCACCCCCAAGCGCAGTCGGCGGCGCGCGTCGGGGCGGCCGCCCGAGTGATCGTGCAGCCGCAGCCGGTCGTGCAGTTCCTGCTGCAGCCACTCCACGTCGCGCGCGTCGGCCCATGGCTCGCGCGACATGTCCTCCAGCGCCTCGGCGCCGCGCCGCAGTGCTTCGCGCCGGGCCAGCCGCTCTTCCTCCAGATGGCCGACCTCCGGCTCGAAGCGGAAGGCGCGGATGATCGGGGCCAGCGAGAGCCCCTGCAGCACCAGTGTGATCACGATGACGGTCATGGTGATCAGGATCGCTTCGGCGCGATACGGGAACGGCGTGCCGTCGTCCAGCAGGCGCGGCAGCGCGAGCGCCGACGCCAGTGAGACGATCCCGCGCATGCTCGTCCACGAGATCAGGAAGACTCCCTTCCAGCTCGGCACAGGGTCGCGCGCGCGCAGGCCGGCGCTCAGCTGCCGGGGGAGATAGGTCGCGATGGGGACCCACGTCAGCCGCACCAGCATCGCCACCACGCTGAGCGCCGTGCCGATGGCCACGATGCTGCCTAACGACCCGACCCGCATCTCATCGACCAGCGTCCCGAACTCGAAGCCGAGGATGAGGAAGATCAGCGCATTCATGAGGAAGACGAGCAGGTCCCACACCGCTCTGGCTTGCAGGCGGGACGACGGCGAGACCGCCGTGGAGAGGTGCTGGCGTACGTACAGCCCTCCAGCGACGCAGGCCAGCACGGCCGACACGTGCACCATCTCGGCGGCGGTCCACGCCACGTAGGGTCCGGCCAGCGTCAGGAGCGTCTCGGCGAGGGCGTCCTTGGTCCAGCCGGCGGCCTTGATGATCAGCCACCCCACCAACAGGCCGATGCCGACGCCGACCCCGGCATCGATGAAGAAGCGCACGACGGACTCGCCGAGGCTGAAGGTCCCGGTGACCGCCGCCACCACGGCGGTGCGATACAGCACCAGCGCCGAGGCGTCGTTGACCAGGCTCTCCCCCTCCAGGATGACCACCACCCGGCGAGGGACGGGGAGTCGGGAGACAATCGCCGCCGCTGCGACGGCGTCGGGTGGTGAGACGATCGCCCCGAGTGCGACCGCCACCGCCCACGGGATCCCCGGAAGCAGGGCGTGCGCGGCGATGGCGACCGCTGCGGTCGTGGCCAGCACCAGTCCGACCGCGAGCAGCCCGATGGGGCGGGCGTTCGCCTTGAACTCCCGTAGCGAGGTGAAGAATGCCGCCGCCCACAAGATCGGCGGAAGGAAGACGAAGAAGACGATGTCGGGATCGAGCTCCGGGACTTCGAGGCCCGGAAGCAGCCCGATGGCCGCCCCGGCCAGCACCTGCACAATCGGCGTCGGAACCGGGAGCCGTCGGGCGAGCGCGGTGAGGGCGATGACCAGGACCGCGAAGACGATCGCGAAAAGAATCGGCGGGAAGTGCGTCATGCTTGGGCGCGCGACGAGGTGCGGTTCATTTTCGGGGTTGACGTGCGCACGCAACCCGCCGACCTGCGGCGGCCACGCCACGATCCGCGGTGCGCTGGCGCAACGCGCGGCACCGATCGCGATCCATAACTGAGTACGTTTGTTGCGCTTGCGACACCTTAGCAGTAGGACTCAGTGTTGGATTGCCAGTCCGCCCGGGACGGCCGAAGTTGGCGCCCGTCCACCTCCCCCGCAAATCAGTACGATCCTGTGTCATCCTCGCCCGGTCCCCTCGAATCCAGCGGAAGTCGACCGGCGGCGGTGCCGACGGCGACCGTGCACGTCGACCTCGACGGGGCGCAGGACATCTTCGAGGGGCATGGCTGGGACTACTCCCACTCGGATGATCCCGTCTTCGAGACGGGCATGCGGCACTTCCTCGATTTCTTCGCATCGAACAGGGTCACGGCGACCTTCTTCGTGACCGGGCGATCGGTGCGAGACAAGCGAAAGCGGCCGCTGATCGAGGAGGCCGTACGGGCCGGCCACGAGATCGCCTCGCACTCGCTCACGCATCGCTACCTCACGCGGATCGACACGACGGCCAAGCGGCAGGAACTCGGGGAGAGCCGTGACGTGCTGGAGCAGGCGCTGGGTGTCCCGGTGGTCGGCTTTCGCGCACCGGGCTACCGCATCGACCGGGAATCGCTGGAATTGCTCGCGGAGTTCGGCTACGCCTGGGACTCGTCGGTCTTTCCGACCGCCAAGTACGCGGCGGCGCTCGAGACGCCGGTCGACGTGCTCGCGGCTCCGCATGAGCCGGTCGCCGGGAGCCCGATGGTGGAGTGGCCGATGCCCGACCACCGCCCCTTTCCGCTCCCGTTCAATCCGAGCTACGCGCTGATCCTTGGTGACTGGCTCTTTCGACGCGGGATCAAGCGATACCGGGCGAACGGGCGTCCGTTGACCTTGCTCTTTCACCTCATCGACCTCGCCGCGCCGCTCCCGTCAGGGCGGCTGCGCGGTCTGTCGTCCCGAATCTTCACGCTCTCCACGCTTGCGGCCGAGTCGAAGCGCGTGCGCTGTCAGGCGATGCTGGAACTGGTCAAGGCCCAGTACCGGATCATGTTGACCGGCCAGGCCATTGCCGAGTGGCGCCGCAACGCGATACCGGCGACATCGACCGCGCAGTCACGCCCTGCACATGGCGCGGAGGCCCGTGCGGGGGGGGGCTGAACTGATGTGCGCCGACACGCTCGCCACGGAGATCGACGGCGGAGGCAACGTACACGTATGGTGCGCGCGGCTCGATCTCTCGCCCGAGGCAGGAGAGGGACTGCACGCGCTGCTCTCGCCAGACGAACGGCTGCGCGCGGCTGCGTATCCCAGTGCCGTCCAGGGTACTCGATTCGCGAGTACGAGAGGCATCCTTCGTCAGCTGCTCGAGCAGGTTACCGGCGTTCCGGGCCGGGCGATTCAATTCGCGTATAACCGAGACGGGAAGCCGTCGCTGGCGGGCGATTTGGCGGCGCTCGGGGTCGAGTTCAACGTGTCGCACACGCGCGATCTCGCCGTCGTTGCCGTCACGCGCGGGCGGGAGGTCGGGATCGATATCGCCTCGACCGGCGGCGTGGCGCCGATCGACAACCTGGTGGCGCGCTTTTTTTCCCCAGAGGAGCGCGTCGCGGTCGCGAAAGTCGCGGCCGACGGGGAGAGGCAACGCGAGCTCTTCACGCGCATCTGGGTGCGAAAGGAGGCCTACCTCAAGGGACGCGGAGAGGGGATCTCGCAGTGGGTTCACCTCACGGACTTCAGCCACGCGACAGACCATAGCGCGACAGACTGTAGCGCGACCTCGACGCCAAGTCGGCCCGATCGCGATCAGGACGCATGGGACGTGCGCGACCTGCGGGGACTGCCAACCGGATATGTCGGGAGCGTCGCGCTGGCGCGCCGGATCGAATGAACGCCAACTCGGCCGTCCTGTTGTTGCTGCAACTCGCTGCCATGGTGGCGGTTACGCTCGTCATGGGGCGGGCCCTGCGGCGAGTCGGGCTCCCGGCGCTGGTCGGGGAGTTGATCGGCGGCATCCTGCTGGGACCGACGGTCATGGGCATGGTCGCCCCCGATACCCACGCGTGGCTCTTTCCCGCCGCCGGCCCGGTCAGCGCCGCCCGCGAGGGACTGATTCAGTTCGGGCTTCTGCTCTTTCTCTTTCTCGCCGGGCTGGAGATCGAACTCAAGCACCTGTCCGAGAATCGGCGGACGATCGCCCTGACCAGTAGCTTCGGGGTGGCTGTACCATTTGTCGTCGGCGTCGCCTCAGTACTGCTCTGGCCGGAGCTGTGGCAGATGACGCCGGGAACGGGTGGTTGGGTCGGTCCGCTCTTTGTCGGCACGATCCTTTCAATATCAGCGATCCCGGTCATCGCACGAATCCTGATGGACCTCGGTCTCATTCGGACTTCGTTCGGTGCCGTGGTGCTGGCGGCGGCGACGATCGATGACCTGATCGGCTGGGCGCTGTTCGGCATCATCCTCAGTCAGTTCGGCGTGACCGGATCTGGGGCGGGGAGCTGGGGAGTGCGGCTGCTCCTGTTCACCGGGCTCTCGGCGTTGATCTTCAGCATTGGGGCGGCGCCGGGGCGGCGCGTGCTGAAGTCGCTGATGCGGTGGTTCGACAAGGGCGGGTCGTACGTGCAGCTCATCCTGCTGGTGGTCCTGCTATCGGCCGCCGTGGCAGAGTGGATCGGGACGCACGCGATTTTCGGGGCGTTCCTCGTGGGGGTGGCAGTGGCGCGAACGCACGAGCCGCGCAAGCAGGCGTACGCGGCCCTCCGGGCGGTGACGCTGGAGTTTTTCGTGCCGTTGTACCTCGTGTCGATCGGGTTGCGCACCAACTTCGCGACCAACTTCGATCCATGGCTCGTGGCGTTCGTGCTGCTGGTGGCGACCTTCGGGAAGCTGGCGGGGGCGGCGCTCGGGGCGTGGCTGGGCGGTCGTTCGGCGCGTGAGGCGACAGCCATCGGCTTTGCGCTGAATGCGCGCGGGGCGATGGGCATCGTGCTGACCTCGGTGGCGCTGGATTACGAATTGATCAACGAGCGCGTCTTTGTGGCGCTCATCTTCATGGCGGTCGCTACGTCTGCGCTCGGGGCAGCGGCGATTTCCCGGATCTTGCGTGGTCGTGAACCGGGCGCGTGGACCGGCGAGCAGGCCGCGCTGCATTCAGATGGACGAGTCGGAGTGTAAGTAGTGTAGGTGTCGAAGTTTCAACCAGCAGAACCCGTGGAGAACAGCATGGCGAACAGGGAGAAAAAGCCGGTCGTGATCATTGGCGGTGGACCGGCTGGGACGTCGGCGGCGCTCTGCCTCCGAAAGCTTGGTCACGAGGTCAAGCTCTTCGAGAAGCTGAAGTTTCCTCGCTACCGACTGGGTGAGTCGCTCCTGCCGGGGACGCTGTCCATCCTCACGCGGCTCGGCGTCGCCGACAAGGTCAACGAAGCCGGCTTCGTGCGAAAGAATGCGGCGACGTTCATCTGGGGGGGCGGGCGTCCGCCCTGGTCGTTCACCTTCGGCACGCCGAAGACGGCGCCCTGGGTCTACGATCACTCCCTGCAGGTCACGCGAGCGGAATACGATCACATTCTCCTCAAGGCAGCCGCCGAACACGGCGCCGAGGTGCGCGAGGAGTGCGAAGTGTCCGACGTGAACCTCAGCACGAACGGCGTGCCGAGCACGGTCACGTGGAAGGACGACGCCGGGAACGAGGGGACGCTCGAGGCAGACTTCGTCATCGACGCCTCCGGCCTGCGCGGCTCGCTCTCGCAGAAGCTGACGACCCGCGAGTGGGACCAGTATTACCGCAACATGGCGATCTGGTCGTACTTCAAGGGAGGCAAGCGTTACAAGGGCGACCTGGAGGGGAACATCTTCTCGGTCACGTTCAAGGAGGGGTGGATCTGGATCATCCCCCTCAAGGACGACACGTACTCTGTCGGTGTCGTGACGTCGATGGAGAACAACGAGAAGATTCGCGAGATGGGGGCGCAGGCCTTCTACCTGAGCTGCCTCGAGCAGTGCGACCTGGCCACCGAGATTCTCGCCACGGCCGAGCAGTGCGACGAGACGCGCGTCCTGCGCGAGTGGTCGTACGAGGCCAAGACGACGTCGCACCATCCCGCTTTCTTCTGCGGCGACGCGGCCTGCTTCATCGATCCGCTCTTCTCATCGGGCGTGCACCTGGCGACGTACTCCGGGATGCTGGCGGCCGCGGCAATCGACCACCTGTACACGCATCCCGAGGACAAGGACGAGATCCACGCCTGGTACCAGCAGTCGTATCGCGAGGCATACCAGCGCTACCACAAGTTCGTGGCAGCCTTCTACGCCTGCAACGACGAGCCCGACTCGACCTTCTGGTCCAAGCGCAAGATCGACGGCGCCAAGGACTCGCGCTTCGAAGGCAAGCAGTGGTTTGCAGCGCTCACCGGTGAAACGGTGCATGCCGACGCCGCCGGCGTCGAGGAAGTCGAGGCGGGTGCCTCCACACTCGCGTCGCTGTGGCAGCACGGCACGAAGGAGATCTCCGACGACTACGACGGCAGCGAGCTGGCCAACCGCCGCCTGGTCTTCGCCAACAACCTGTTCCGACAGTTCACCGGCATGGCGAGCATCCGCTGGACCGGGAAGGAGGTGCGCCTGGAGCCCTCGTTCCGCGTGCACCCGACGACGTTCAAGCTCGAGCGGCAATACTTCCTGGGCAACGAGTCGGGGCGCACGATGCGCGCGTATCCGCTCACCGAAGCGCATCGCGAGCTGTTCGCCGAGCTGCAGAGCGAGCCGATGTCGTTCCAGGAACTGCACGACCGCCTGAAGGCGCTGGGCGGGCACGGCGCGCCGATGCAGATCATCGGGCGGCTCAACGAGGAGCACTTCGTCAAGGGGTACGACAAGGACGGCCAGCAGGTGGTCATCCACAGCGCCCTGCGGTTCGGTGGCGTCGGCTCCGAAGACGACATCTCGTAGGCGTCATTTCGAAACCGTGGCGGGGGGTGCGGGGAGCGCCACTACTGGCGCTCCCGCACCGGACCTCGCACCTGGAGACCTAAAGTGGACAAGCAAGCAATCATCGCGGACATGCTCGAGCTCCTGCAGGGCACCCTCGATGCGCACGTGCTGGATGAAGGGGGCGACGCCGTCCGGGCAACGCCCGAGCTGGTGCTGATCGGCGAGACCGCGGCCGTGAGTTCCATGGCGCTGGTGTCGTTCATCGCCGACGTCGAGTCGACGTTGCAGGAGAAGAACAACCTCACCGTCACACTCGTCAGCGAGCGAGCGCTCTCGCGCAAGAAGAGCCCGTTCCGGTCGGTCGATGCCCTGGCCGAATATGTCGTGGAGCTGGTCGAGAATCCCGCCGAGATCTCGGCCTGATTCCCCACAACGGAGGCCCGGTGGAACCGATCGAGCACGTTGCCTGGCAGCTGCAGCGCTTCGCCGAGGGGGCGGACCAGACCGCCCTCGTCTGGCACGACCGCGCGTACACGTACGCCGAGGTCGCCGAGGCGTACCACGAGTGGGTCCGCCGGCTGAGCGCGGCCGGCGTGACGGCCGGCGCATCGGTCGCGGTCATCGGTGACTTCTCGCCGGGGTCGGTCTCGGCGCTGCTCGCCCTCGTCGGCATGCGCTGCATCCTGGTCCCCATGTCACGCGACTCGCGCGACCAGCACGACCAGTTCTGCGACATTGCCGAGATCGACTTCCGCATCGATCTCGACGAGAACGACCAGGGGGTCATCAACGCCACCGGGTATCGCAAGGGGCATCCGCTCCTGCAGCAGATGCGCGACGCCAACGAGCCAGGGCTCGTGCTCTTCAGCTCCGGCTCCACCGGCAAGCCCAAGGCGATCCTGCACGCCCTGCCGCAGCTGCTGGAGAAGTTTCGCAAGCCGCGGCACTGCTACCGCACGGTCACCTTCCTGCTGTTCGATCACATCGGCGGCTTCAACACGCTGATGTACACGATGGCCAATCTCGGGTGCGTCGTCGCCCCCGACGACCGGAGCGTGTCCAAGGTCTGCAAGGCGATCGAGCGACACAAGGCCGAACTGCTCCCCACCTCGCCGTCGTTCCTCAACTTGCTGCTGCTGGGCGAGTCGCATCGCGAATTCGACCTCTCGTCGCTCAAGCTGATCACCTACGGTACCGAGGTGATGCCCGAGCGCACGCTGGCGCTGCTCTCCGAGGCCTTCCCCAACGTGCGGCTGCAGCAGACGTACGGCCTCTCCGAGCTCGGGATCCTGCGCTCCAAGTCCGCGTCGAACCAGTCGTTGCTCGTGCAGGTCGGCGGCGAGGACTACGAGACCAAGGTCGTGGACGGGACGCTGCGCATCCGCGCCCGCTGCTCGATGCTCGGCTACCTCAATGCCCCCTCGCCCTTCGACGAGGAGGGGTGGTTCAACACCGGCGACAGCGTGATCCAGGAGGGTGACTATTATCGCATCCTGGGGCGCGTGACCGAGATCATCAACGTGGGCGGGCAAAAGGTATATCCCGCCGAAGTGGAGAAGGTCATCGCCGAGATCCCCGGCTTCACCGATGTGGCCGTCATGGGCGAGCCGCACCTGCTGCTGGGGAACGTGGTCATCGCGACCGTGCAGATGGACGAACCCCTCCCGCCGGCCGCCGAAGTCAAGCGGAAGATCATCGCCCACTGCCGCGGGCGGCTGCAGCCGTTCATGATTCCCACCAAGGTCAAGGTCGTCACCGAGAGCCTGGTGAACTACCGCTTCAAGAAAGTCCGCCGATAGGCGCGCCTCCGGCTCCTGCCGGAGACGCGCCGGACAAGCGTTCGCCCCTCTCCGTCATTCATGGGAATCGAGTTCCTCAATCCGCGCAGCGCCGCTGACGTGGACCGTGTGGCCACGCTGTACGAGGAGAACCTGGCCGACAGTCCGGTCGTCCTGCTCGGGCCACGCTTCCTGCGCGAGTTCTTCTTCAAGAAGCTCGTGGAGAGCGACCTGCTCGGGTGCCTGGTCTGCCGGGTGGACGGCACGGTGATCGGTTTCCTCTCGTGGACCAACCACCCAGGCGACTTCATCGGGCGCGGGATCAAGAAGCACTTCGTGGGGCTGTCGTGGATCATGCTCAAGGGGATCGTCGAGAAGCCGTCGACCATCAAGCAGATCCTCTCGGCCCTGAAGATCGTGGGCAAGCGGTCCGAAGATGCCGGGAAGGAGCACGACCCCAAGGCGATCGAGGCCATCTCGCTGGTCGTCCCTCCCGAGTTCCAGAAGCACGTGCCCGAGGGCGGAAAGGCGCGCACCACGGTGCGCCTGGTGCAGGACCTCGCGGCCCACGCCCGCACGCAGGGGACCGAACGCGTGCTGTACGTCGTGCAGCCGCGGAACAAGGCGTCGAGCATCTTCTTCGCGGTGATGGGGTGCGAGCTGAACAAGCGCACGTATGCCGGCGAGGAGGTTTACGTCTACACCCACCACCTGGTGGAGCGGCCCGAGGATGCCTGACGCGGGTGCGGGCGGCGTCGGTGCCGCCGGACCGGACGCCGCGGCGCCGTCTGCTCCCGCGCCAGACTCCCGCCCCGTCGCGGTAGTGACCGGGGCCCGCAAGGGGATCGGGCGCCACCTGGCCGAGTCGCTGCTCGGCGCCGGCTATCGCGTGTTGGGGTGCGGCCGCGGCGCCGAGGGGTGGGAGGCGGACGGATTCGCCTACCACGTCGTCGACGTGGCCGACGAGGCGCAGGTGCTCCCGTTCATGCGGCATGTCACCCAGGCGTACGGCCGGCTCGATGCGCTCATCAACTGCGCGGCGCTCGCCTCGATGAACCACACCATCCTCACGCCGGTGAGCTCGGTGGAAAAGATGCTGCGCGTCAACGTGACCGGGACCTTCCTGATGAGCCGCGAGTCGGCCAAGCTGATGCGCAAGCGCCGCTTCGGGCGTATCGTGAACGTGTCCTCGGCGGTCGTGCCGTTGCGGCTGTCGGGAGAGGCGGCGTACCTGGCGTCCAAGAGCGCGGTGCAGACGCTGTCGCAGGTCATGGCCCGCGAGCTGTCGGAGTTCGGCATCACCGTCAACGTCGTGGCCCCCGGACCGACCGACACGGACATGATCCGCGGCGTCCCCAAGGCCAAGATCGACGAACTTACCCAGCAGTTCTTCAATAAGCGCCTGACGACGCTGGACGACATCGCAAATGTGGTGCATTTCTTCCTGCGTCCCGGAAGCGGCGGGGTGACCGGACAGGTGATCTACCTCAACGGGGTGCCGAACGGGTAACAGGTTGGACGATTCCTTCTCCAGTCACAGGTCCATGTCCACTGCCTGCCGCCGCTCCGGCGTGTCGCTGCTGCTTCCGTTCCTCTTCGCGTGCGCGGCGACCCCGCGCCTCGACGAGACAAGCGCCCCCGACCTCGGCAAGCGTGCCGTCGGTCGACACGGCGCCGTCACGTCGGCCCATCCACTGGCGAGTGACGCCGGGTTGGCGATGCTGCAGGGGGGCGGCAACGCCATCGACGCCGCGGTCGCGACCGCCTTTGCCATCGGCGTCGTCGAGCCGGAGATGTCGGGAGTCGGGGGAGGCGGCGCGATGCTCGCCTGGCACCAGTCGACGGGGACGGCCGACTATCTCGATTTCTACTCCTCGCAGCCCGTGGAGCGCTGGCGGGGCGTGCGAGCCGACTCCACCGTGCCGCTGCGCATCGCGGCTGTTCCCGGCAACGTGGCCGGCTTGCTGGCCGCGCACGAACGCTTCGGGCGACTGCCGCGCGCGCAGGTGCTGGCGCCGGCCATCCTGCTGGCCGAGCGGGGCTTTCCGCTCTACCCGGTCCTGGCCGAGTTCATCACGCGGGACACGGCGCGACTGGGCCGCGATTCCATTGCCCGCCGCACGTACTGGCGCAACGGCCGAGTGCTCGAGCTGGGAGACACGCTGCGCAATGCGGCCCTGGCCGAGGTGCTGCGACAGATTGCTGCTGACGGTCGAGATGGCTTCTACAAGGGCGCGACGGCGCGCGCGCTCGTCGCCCGTCTAGCCGCGGGCGGACACCCCGCGACGCTCGAGGACCTGACGGCGTACGAGCCGCAGTGGAAGCGCCCGCTGTGCACCACGTATCGCGGCCGCGTCGTGCTCTCGGCGCCGCCGCCGATGGGGGGGCTGCAGTTCCTCAACTCGCTGGAACTGTTGGAGACGGGTGACCTGGCGGCGCTCGGACTGCCAACGCGAAGCGGTGAGGCCTTCGACCTGCTGGCGTCGTCGATGCGCGTCGGGATCCTGGCGCACGCCGGTAACGACGACCCGCGTTGGGTGACGATCCCGGCGCGCGGGCTGGTCTCAAGCGGCTTCGCCGCCCAGTGGCGCGATGTCGTGGGGCGCGCGCGTGCGGTGGATTCGCTCGCCGCGCGAGACGCGCGGCCGTTCGACGGGGAGCTTCCTGCCGCGTGCCAGGCGCTGTCGCCGTTCCCGACCGCGGTCGGCGTTGTGCCTGCCGGAGGGATGGCGGCTTTGGCGCCGGCCACGACCCGGCGTGCGCGGCACGAGCAAGCCGGCCCTGGGCGCGACGCCGCACCGTCTCTTGAGGACTTCGCGATCCACGATTCGGCCTCTGGAGGCGAGACGACGCACATCTCGGTCGTCGACCGCGAGGGGAACGCCGTCTCGGTGACCGTCACCAACTCGTCGGCCTTCGGCGCGCGAGCCATGGCCGCTGGCTTCTGGATCAACGACTCCGGCTGGTGGCCGCGCAATGCGTCGGCGATTCCAGCCACGCTGCCCGCCCAGTGGCGGACGCGGACGACGACCATTGCCCCGTCGATGCTGTTGAAGGACGGTCGGGTCGATGTCGTGGTCGGGTCGCCCGGCGGCGGGCGCATCGCGTTCGCGATGGCCCAGGCGGTGGCGTATGCCGTGGACTTCGACCTCGATCCGCTCGAGGCGCTGCGCATGCCGCGCATCTATCCCGCGCTCTCGCGACGAGTCGAGGTCGAAAGCGGATTCGAGGGAGAGGTGCTCGCCCGGGCGCGATCGATGGGCTACCTCCCGGTTCCTCCCGCGTTCGGCTACGCGCGCGTGTACCTGATTGCCCGGCGTGGCGGACAGTGGGTCGCCGCCGCCGATCCGCGCCACGATGGACAGGCACGGGCGTATTAGGGTCCACCGCACACCGGGTGGAGGGCGCACGGCCGGCACGAGCTGTCGGCCCGCCGGCCCGTGGGCGAACCGGCGGGCCTAACGCACCTTGAGGAAGCCGCGTGTGCGGCGACGGATGGAATCCTGCCACGAGAGACCGGCGCGCATCCACGCGCGGGCAGGATGGTCGGCGGGAATGTGGCGCCGGAAGTGGGCGAGCCAGTCGGGACGACTGCCGTCGGCGTCGTGCAACCCGTAGCGGCGTGCCAGCTCCCACGAACTGAACGTCTCCCCGCTCATCGCGAGGATATCGCGCTCGGCGGCGAGGGCGGCGACGGCTCGACCCACGAGCGTGGGCGATTCCGACGCGGCGAAGTGCGGATCGCGTGACACCCCGTCGCGCCAGGTCGACTCGGTCACCTCGAACAGGTCGAGCATGGCCTCGGAGCGAAGGAATCCCGGGGTGATGGCGACCGCGGCGATCCCCTCCGGTCGCAGCTCGACGCTGAGGGCGAAGGCCAGGCGCATGATCGTCGTCTTGATCAGGTCGTAGAAGATCGCGCCCCGATAGCTCATGGTGTCGCCGTCGGTGACCTCGACCACCAGGGCCCGTTCGCGCCCACGCAGCAGGGGGAGGGCAAGCTGCCCGGTCAGCAGGTGTGAGTAGACGGCCTGGCGCATGAGCGCCCACCCCGCGTCGACGTCGGTGTCGGCCAGGGGAGCCCACAGCCAGTCCCCGGCCGCGTCGCCCCCCCAGACGTCGTTGACCAGGAGGTCGAGCCCGCCGTGCCCGTCGTGAATGCGTGCCATGAGCGCCGCGATATCTGCGCGTTCGGTGTGATCGGTGCGCACGGCGATCCCGACCCCGCCGGCCGCCGAGACGAGGTCGGCGGTCTCCTCGATCGTCTCGGGACGGGCGAGTGGCGATGGCGTGCCGCGCGTGCTGCGTCCCGAGCAATAGACGGTCGCGCCGGCCTCGCCTAACGCGACGGCGATGCCGCGTCCCGCACCGCGCGTGGCGCCGGCGACCAGGGCCACACGTCCCGCCAAGGGTGGCGCTGTCGAGCGAGAAAGAGTCGGCATGGAGCCTCCCGGAGTGTCAGTAAGTGAGAGAGCATTCATTCTCTGCCCTCCTCCCCGTGCTGCGCAACCCCCCGCCCCGCCCATCGCCCGCATGCCCCGTGGCGTCCGGGCCCCGGAGCAGTTCCCATGTAGGGTGCAACCTTCGTCACAGTCCCGCAGTGACGCCGCCGCACCTGGCCGCGGTTGCAGCTGCGGGCATCCCGCCGCACCGGCTGGTTCGTGACTCGATCGAGAGTATGTCGTCTTCTGGATACGAGGTGACGCCGCGAGGATTCGCGCTCCGCACCCTGGATCTCACGCCGCGCAGACGCGCCCCCTGGCCGCACCATGGCCACGCTGGGTGGAACTGCAGACCAGGCGACCAGGAACCATGCGGACCGCAGCTCCCAGGCCCGCACGAGGCCCGCTCACCTGGCGTCGGATGGGATGGGCCGTGGAGTCGTCGGGCGCGACCATGTGGATCGCCCCGCACCAACCCCGAGAGTCGAGCCAGAGACATGTCACGCACAAAGATCAAGGCTGCCGCGCAACTCGCAGTTGCCGTGTTGCTCGCCGCCTGTACTACCGACCCGACGGCGTTTGTCGCTGCGCCGTCTGCACCTGCGGCCAGCGTAGTCGAACTGCCCCTCACGGTTGGTGGAACGCTCCTTGGCCCGCTGACGACGTTGCAGCCGCTGCAGCGGAAGCTGCCGCTCGCGCGTGACGTGCGTGTCGAGGCGACCATCGGTCCCGACGGTGGAACGATCGGCGTCCCCGCGGCTGGCTTCTCCGTCACCGTGCCGCGCGGCGCGGTCGCCGTCGATACCCGATTCTCCGTGACCGCCCTCCGAGGTGCGCAGGTCGCCTACGAGTTCGAACCGCACGGCACGGTCTTCCTTCGCCCCCTCGGCGCCGTCCAGGAGCTGCGCGTGACGCGCCAGCCGCTGGTGCGCGCCGCACTCAAGGCGGGCTACTTCGCCGACCGTGCGCAACTCAGCGCGAGCTCGCTGGGCGCTCTCGTGTCGGAGTTGATCGCCGGGCGGACCGATCCGCGAGGCAACACGTTTCACTGGAACATCGAGCACTTCTCAGGCTATATCGTCGCCTGGTAGGACCCGGACGCTGGGCAGGGGCCGCCAGCACAGACGAGGCGGCGTGTCCACGGACACGTCGCCTCGGCCGGTTGAGGGCGCCGGAGCGCGCACCCTCCGGCGGTCCGCTCGATTCCTCGGGCGGGGTAACATGAACAGTTTTCCGCTCGTCTCCGTTTACTATCATGTCGGCCGATCCCTACCTCGCCCGCGGTGATTCCACCGCTGCCCCCCCCGCGCACGACGAGGCGCGGGACATGGTCGGGCGTGCCGAACGCGAGGAACGGTCCGGTCATCGCGCACTCGCCCGCTCGCTGTACGAGCAGTCGCTACGCTGCCGATATCCTGGCCTCGAGCCATCGCTCGTGGCCGATGCGCTCTGTGGCATTGCGCGCACCTGGCAGCTCGATGGAGACTCCGAGGCGGCGCTGGACTGCCTCGAGGTGGCCACGCAGGTGTCCGCGCTCTCCGGACTCGATGCCGCGCATGGACGAGCGCTGAACATCAGGGCGGTCATCTACTGGCAGCGCGGCGACCTCGACCTGGCCGACGAACTGTACGTGGAGGCCCAGCGGCTGGGCGCGCGCGCGGGCGACGTGCGGCTCACGGCGATGACGGCCCAGAACCGCGGCATCGTGGCCAACGTGCGCGGCGACCTCACGCGTGCGCTCGCGCACTATCGCGAGAGCCTGACCGCGTACGAAGGGCTGGCCATGTCGCGGGAGGTGTGCGGGGCGCTCAACAACCTCGGCATGCTGTACACGGACATGGGGAAGTGGGACGAGGCCGACGCCGCGTATCGACAGGCGTCGGCCGTGGCCGAACGCGAGGGCGATCGCGCGGCGCACCTGCTCGTGATGTGCAACATGGCCGAGCTGGCGCTCTCCCGAGGCCGCGTGGACGACGCCGAGTCCGTCTGCGTGCGCGCCCTCCCGCTGGCGCAGGCGCTGGGCGATGCGGGCGCCGAGGCCGAGCTGCGCAAGCATCGAGGGATCATCGCGCGCGAGCGGGGGCGCATGGTCGAGGCCGAGGCCGAGTTCACGTTAGGCGCGGCGCAGGCCTCGCTGCGGCAGGATGTCCTGCTACAGGCCGAGCTGGCGCGCGAACTCGCCGAACTGCTCGCGCAGCAGGGGCGCTACCGCGAGACCGTGCAGTCGATCAACCGCTCGCACCGCCTGTTCGAGCAACTGCGCGCACGCCGCGACCTCGTGGACCTGGACCGGCGGGCCAGCCGGCTCGAGGACGGCTTCCTCGACATGGTGCGGCGGTGGGGCGAATCGATCGAATCGAAGGACGCGTACACGCAGGGGCATTGCCTGCGCGTGGCCGACCTGGCCTGTGCCGTGGCGCAGCGCGCCGGGATCGAGCCGCGCCGGATGTTCTGGTTCCGGGTCGGCGCGCTGTTGCACGACGTCGGCAAGATCGACATCCCGGCCGAGATCCTCAACAAACCTGGTCGCCTGAGCGCCGAGGAATGGGCGCTGATGCGTTCGCATCCCGAGGCCGGAGTCGAGCTGCTCAAGGAGGTCGATTTCCCAGAGGACGTCGTCCCGGTCATCCTCTCACACCACGAAAAGTGGGACGGCTCGGGGTATCCGCACGGCCTTGCCGGCGAGGCCATTCCGCTGGTGGCACGGATCCTCGGCCTCGCCGACGCATACGATGCCCTCACGACTGCGCGCAGCTACAAGGCGGGCGTCCCGCACGAGCGCGCGATCGAGATCCTGCGCGGCGACGCCGGCACGCACTTCGACCCCACGCTCGTCCCCCTGTTCGAGGCCGTGCTCGAGGAACGCCGAGGCACGGCCGAGCTGTAGGGCGTCAGGAGATCGTCTTGACGGTGCTGGGCGGCACGAAGATCTGCGGCAGTCCGAGTTCCTGCAGCAGCGCATTCAGCGCCTTGATCTCGTTCGCCTCGAGCTGCTGCAGGCGCTGCAGCTGCACGTCGACCTTGCCGCCCAGTTCGTTGAGGATCTCGCCGTGCTGCCGGGTGGGCGCAGCATCCTGGCCGAGCACCTGCGAGTTGAGCGAGAGCATCATGTTGTACAGCTTGATCGGGAAGTGGAGCGTGGCCTGGTCGTCGTGGTTGTACCAGTCCACCAGCTCGGTGCGCACAACCTCCAGCTGTTCGCGTACCGGCTTCGACGCCTCCTTCACGCGCTCGGCGTACGCCTGCTCGGCCGACTGCTGCACCCGGATGTCGATCTGCCCCTGCAGGTCCTCGATGCGGCCGAAGGCATCCACGATGTCGCCGATGCGCCCGCGCACCTTCATCCCCAGGTCGAAGGCCAACTGCAGGTCGGCGGTCGTGGCGTCGAGTCGCGGGTCGAGCTTGACGGCAAAGCTGCGCGCGAGCGTGTCGCTCCCGGCGATGAGCCGGACCTGATAGTCCCCCGGGACCACCGTCGGCCCCGCGAGCGTCCCCATGTCGTTGACCACCGTCTTGAGCGACTTGGCGTCGGGGTAGCGCAGGTTCCAGAAGAAGCGGTTCGTACCCGGGCGGAGCGAGACGAGCGAGTCGGCGGCGAAATAGGCCAGCGAGTCGACGCGGGGCTTCGGCGCCCCCGAGTCGGCTGGCGCGGCCTTGGCGTTGGCGAAGGTGCGCACGACGGTGCCACGCGGGTCGACGAACTCCACGGTCAGCGACGCGGGAGCGGTGCGGCCGACCCAGTAGTCCACGAGCACGCCATCGTACGGGTTTTCTCCGGCCTGCCCGCGCCCGCCGCTGCGTCCGCCCGCGAAGCGCCACGCAGGCGACGGCTGGAACAGGTGCAACGCCTTGGCCGTCACCGAATCCTGCAGCTGGCGGAGACTGGCAATGTCGTCCAGCGCCCAGAAGGAGCGGCCGTGCGTGGCGACGACGATGTCGTTCCCCTGCACGCGCAGGTCGCGCACGCTCGCACGCGGCAGGTTGAGCTGCAGCGTTTCCCAGCGCGCACCGTCGTTGAATGACACCCAGACGCCGGTCTCGGTGGCGGCGAACAGCAGGCCGCGCCGGACCGGGTCCTCGCGGATGGAGCGCGCGTACGCCCCCATCGCGATCCCGTCGTCGATGCGGGTCCAGGTGGCCCCGTAGTCGGTCGTCTTGTAGAAGTACGGGCGGAAGTCGTCGAGCTGATAGCGCGTCGCCGCGAGGTAGGCGACGGCCGGGTCGTGCGGCGACGGCTCGATCCCGGTCACGCGGGTGTGCTTCACCATGCCCTTCGGTGTCACGTCGGTCCACGACCCACCGCCGTCACGGGTCACGTGCACGCGCCCATCGTCCGAGCCGGCCCACAACAGCCCCTTGCTGTGCGGCGACTCGGCCAGCGCGTAGATCGTCGCGTACCACTCGGTCCCGGTCATGTCCTTGTGCACCGGCCCGCCGGTGGGCCCCATGGTGGCCGGGTCAGCATACGACAGGTCCGGCGAGATCTTCTCCCAGCTGCGCCCCTCGTTGGTCGAGCGCCAGACGTTCTGCGAGGCGGTGTACAGGATCGTCGGGTCGTGCGGCGAGAGCATGACCGGGAAGGTCCACTGGAAGCGGTTCGGCACGTCGCTGACCGGCATGCCGTCGTAGTTGTTGAGCCACACGGCGATGTCGCGCGTCTGCTGCGTGCGGTTGTCGTGCCGCATGAGCATGCCCGTGTAGCAGCCGCCGTAGGTGATGTTCGGGTTGCGCGGATCGATGGCGATGTGGGCGTTCTCGCACCCGGCCACCGACCACCAGTCGCGCTCGGTGATCGAGCCGAAGTCGGAGCGCGAGGCAATCGTGATCGCCGAGTTGTCCTGCTGGGCGCCGTACAGCCGGTACGGCCACTGGTTGTCGGTGATGACGTGATAGAACTGCGAGGTGGGCTGGTTGTAGATGGAAGACCAGCTCTTGCCCGCGTCGAGCGAGACCGTGCCGCCACCGTCGTTACCGTTCATGAGGCGGTCGGGGTTGTTCGGGTCGACCCACATGATGTGCGTGTCGCCGTGGGGGACGCGCAGCCGCGAGAAGGTCTTGCCGCCGTCGATCGACTTCCACACCTGCAGGTTCATGACGTAGACCACGTTCTCGTTCTTCGGGTCGGCCGTCACGGCGGAGTAGTACCACGGGCGCACCTGGAACTTCTGCTCACCGTTGGTGCGGCTCCACGTGTCGCCGCCGTCGTCGGAGCGGAAGATCCCGCCTAACGTGTCCTTGGCCTCGACCGAGGCGTAGATGCGGCGCGGGTTGGCGGGCGAGACGGCGACGCCGATCTTGCCGAGCGGCCCCTTCGGCATGCCGCGGTTGGTGGACAGGTCGGTCCAGGTGTCGCCACCGTCGATGGACTTCCACAGCCCGGACTTGCCACCGCCGGCGTCCATTCCCCACGGCGAGCGCTGGAACTTCCACATGCTCGCGTACATGATGCGCGGGTTGGTCGGGTCGAGCGAGAGGTCGGTCGCGCCCGTCGAGTCGTCGAGGAAGAGGATCTTCTTCCACGACTTGCCGCCGTCCATGGTGCGGAAGACCCCGCGCTCGGGATTGGGACCGAAGGCGTGCCCGATCGCCGCGACGTAGGCCACGTCGGGGTTATCGGGGTGCACGCGGATGGTGGTGACCTGGTGGGTCTCGACCAGGCCGAGGTGCTGCCAGTGCTCGCCGCCGTCGGTGGAGCGATACACGCCGGTGCCGTAGGTCAGGTCCTCGCGCAGCTGCGACTCGCCGGTCCCGACGTAGATGACGTTGGGGTCGGACGGGGCCACGGTAATCGCGCCCACCGACGAGATGTCACTCGTGCCGTCGGTGATGTTGTCCCACGACATCCCGGCGTTGGTGGTCTTCCAGACCCCGCCGTTGACCGCGCCGAAGTAATGCACCAGCGGCTTGGTCGGGTCGCCGGCCACCGCGTCCACTCGACCGCCGCGGTAGGGGCCGACGAGGCGCCAGCGCAGCGCCTTGAAGGCGGGGTTGGTGGCAGAGGGGTCGGTGTAGAGGGCCGGGTTGTAAGGGGGCGTCGCGCTGGCCGAGGACGGCGGCGCCGAGCGCTGGCGCTGGGCGCCGGCCGGCGACGAGACGAGGATGGTGGCGATGGACGTCGCCAGCATCACGAAGGCGCGGAACAGGTGGGAGACGGACATCACAGAGTCGCTCGGGGAGGTGCGGGGGACGGGCAGGGCGCCGGGAGCACGGGACTTCATCCTGTGAATGCTCAACGGAGCGAGGGGGCGGACGCAAGGGTGCGGACGCAAGGGTGCGGGCGCGGCGCGAGGGGCGCGGCCAGCCGTGGAGCCCGGTTGATGAGGGTGCGGGGCTCCGGCGATTGGCGGCCTCCCGGAACGCACGTCCCCCCCGCGCCGGTTGCCCGGCGCGGGGGGGACGAGGCGCAGCCTGGGTATCAGCCCAGTTGAATCGAGGCGAGGATTCGATCGATGAGCGACCGCAAGGCGGCAGCGTCCGCGGCAGAAATCTGTCCGGCCGCCTCGAACGCGCCGAGGCGCGTCCGGAAGGTGTGCAGTTGGCGGACCGTCTCAAGGAGCTGGGCGGCCTGCGCTGAGGCCAGCGCCCCGGTCAGGAAGCCGCGCAAGGGGTTGTACACGCCCGATGCGATCCGTCCATCGAGGTAGACGAGCCGCAGCTCGGACAGCGCGAGCTGCATGCCACCAACGATGTTCAGCACCTCGACCGTCACGCTGCGCGACGTGGTGACGTCGTCGTCGGCGACGGTGACCGTCATGGTGTAGCTCCCCGGGCGTGGGTACGAGGGGGAGAGCGTGAAGGTGCCGCCGATGAGCGAGAGCGGCTGCACGCCCGCTCCGTCGCCGTAGTCGACCGTGGCGCTCCATGGGTCCTGGCCGGGATCGGTGAAGGAACCGCTGAGCGTCCCGGATTCGCGCGAGAAGAGTGTAAGGGTCGGGAACGGTGCGATGGCCGGCGCGACGTTGGTCACCGTCGCGGTGGTGGAGACCGTCGTCGACAGTCCCCGTGCATCGGTGACCGTGAGCTGCACGGTGTAGCTCCCGTCCTGCGAGTATGGGTGCGACGCGGTGACCCCGCTCCCGAAGGTCCCGTCGCCAAAGCTCCACGTGTACGTGAGCGCATCGCCGTCCGGATCGCTCGATCCGGCAGCGCTCATCGTCACGTTCGCCCCTTCTGTCGAGTTGTAGGGGCCATCGACCACGGCACTCGGCGGCGCGCTCCGGCTCTCGAGGGCGATCTCGATCGGGTCGGGGAGCAGGTCGAGCAGGTTGTAGCCGCTCAGCGCCTCCACGGAGTCGACCGTGACCTCGTACGACTGCCACGGGACGTTGCGGATCCCCGGCTCGTTGGGCATCACGATGGCGAGCGCCGTCAGGTCGCCGATGTCGTCGACCTGGGGGAGTCCCTGGTTGCGGGGCATGAAGACGGCGACTTTCCACGTGTAGGCCGGGATCGTAATCTTCCCCTCGCCCTTGACCGATCCCTTGTTGCCGGCCACGCCGGCCATGACGTAGACCTCCTTGTTCTGGAAGCGCGCCTCGTCGCCGATGAAGTTCTCCAGCGCGGCCCACGGCCCCTGGTTGTTGTCGGCGGCCTGCGGGATGATGTTGGAGAAGTAGAAGCTGTTGGCGTTGTCGAGCAGCCCGGTGCTGCGATCGAACGAGCGCGCCAGATGGCCGCGGTCGATCCCGTACCCGGCGAACGCCCCGGCCCCGGTGTAGTCGGCGGTGGTGTAGCGCGGAAGCGCCGCCGGGAGCGCGGGGTCGAAGGTGAAGCAGTCGCAGCGATCCTGGCTGCCGATGTGCGAGGCCTCGAGGTTGTAGCTCACCCAGTTGGGGGTGCCGCGCTGCGGGTTCCACGACGCCGTGAACTCGGCGCGTGCGACGAGGAGGTCGTCGGACGCATCGCCGTCGGCGGGGAGCCCGAACTCAATGTTGTTGCCGTACTGCGCCGTACCGCCCGCCGTGGCAACCTGCGTGTCGAGCGAGTACGTGGCAGTGGTGACGCCATCGGCGGCCGTGGCGCGCACCGTGAAGGTGCCGACGGCCAATGCCCGGACGACGCCGTTGGCGTCGATGCTGGCGATGCTCGGCGACTCGGACGCCCAGGTGACCGTGGTCGGGATGACCACGCCGCTGCCGTCACGGACCGTGGCGAAGAGCTGGTCCTCGAATCCGATGGGAAGGGCGGGATCAGCGCTCGTGCGGCCACTGAACGAGATGGAGTTGCCGGGCGGGGTTCCGCCGCCGCTTCCGTTGCAGGCGCCGAAGCTCGACGTGGCTGGCGGCTGCCACGCACCCGCCGCGTCGCGCTGCAGCGACTGCCCGATCGGCGCCCCGGTCTCGACGGCGCCGATGTCCACCGACGTGCGCCCCGCGGCCGGTCCGTCGGTCGCGACAAAGGTGCCGCCGTAGGACAGGAACTCCACGACCTGGCCCGCCCCGTCGACCAGCGCAAAGGCGTCGGGGTTGCCGTTCTGGATCCCGTTGGAAGGATAGTTCACCACGACGACCCCGCGCCCCGAACACAACGCGACGATGGTGCCGGAGAGCATGGCGGTGTTGTACTGCCCACCGCCATTGCCGTTGTAGAGTACGATGCTCCAGCCCGTGAGATCGGTGCCGCCGGGCCCTTCCACCTCGATCGCCTCGCCCTGGTCGGTGCCCGCGTTGTCGTAGTGGATCTCGGAGAATCGCGTGTCGGGGAGGCCACCGGGCGGCGGGGGCACGTTGACGCTGACGGTCACGCTTGCGTGGACCCCATTCGGCGCGGTGGCCGTGATCGTTGCGCTCCCCACCGAGACCGCGGTCACCAGGCCGGTGCCGCCGACCGCCGCGACCGACACGTTGTCGGACGACCAGGTGATGGTCGTCCCCGGGATCGGGACGCCCCCCGCGTCGGTGGCGACGGCCGTGAACTGCTGCGTCCCTCCCACCGCCAGCGTGGCGCCGCTGGGCGAGATCGTCACCGTGGTGACCGGTGGTGGCGGCGGTGGCGGGGCGCCGTTGTCATTGCAGCTGCCGAACGTACTCGCGGCGGGGCCGCTCCAGCTGCCGTCGCTTCCGCGCGCCAGCGACTGCCCGGCAGCTTCGCTCCCGGCCTCACTTGCGCCGATGTCGATCGACGTGGTGCCGTCGGCGGGTCCGCCCACTGCGGCAAACGTCCCTTCGTATGACAGGAACTCCACCACGGCGCCGTTGTTGTCGACCAGCGCCATGCCGTCGGGGCTCCCGTTCTGGATGCCGTTGGATGGGTAGTTGAGCACCACGACGCCGCGTGCGTTGCAACTGTCGACGATGATGCCGGTGAGCGGCGTCGTGGTGTACGGGGCGCCACCACTCCCGTTGTAGAGCACCACGCTCCAGCCGGCCAGGTCGGTCCCGGCGGGTCCGGACACCTCGATCGCCTCGCCGGTGTCGGTTCCGGCGTTGTCGTAGTGCAGCTCGGCGAATCGCACCTCGGGAATCGCCTGCGCAGTGGCGAGTGCTGGCGTCAGGAGCAGCGCTGGAGCGACCGGCCCGGAGTCGGCACAGGCGCCAAGCGCGCCGGCCAGCAGGGCAAGGGCGGTGGTGCGAAATCGTACGCGCATCGAGAGGGAATCAGAATGTGGGAGGTATCGCCAGGAGTCGTCTCCGCGCACCGGTCGCGCGGCAGGACAGATCGTATCGCCTGCGACGGCGATGCGAAAGCAACGAATCGGCGACGACCGCGACCATGCCCGTCGATGCGATGTGTCGGGAATGGCTGGGCAGGCTGACGCGCTGCGGCTGCGGCCGCCATATTCGACGCATGAGACATTCTGGCCGATCGTTCACTCACCGGCTTGCTGTCGCCCTATCGCTCGTGATCGCGCTGCCCGCCACCGCGCAGGTTATCACCGTTCCCCCGCCCGGCGCTCCCCCCACACGGCGACCCGGCGCGCTGACGTACGGCACCGGCCGCTGGGAACCCGACTCGCTCGGCAACCACCGCGCCGTGGTCCACGTGGAGCAGGGAGGCGAGGCAGTTTACGTGCGCATTCCGTGGCGCCGCCGCGACCTGACGCCGGAAAAGGTCGGGCTGGTGGTCATGGATGCGCAGACGCAACTGCGCGTCCGCAACGTCGCCCGCATGGAAATCACCCGCGAATACGGCGACCTCGTCTTCCAGGCGCCCTCGCTCCCGGGCGACTACTACGTGTACTACCTGCCGTACACCGGGACCTTCAAGTCCAACTATCCGAAGATCACCTATCGCCTGCCCGAAGCCACGGCCGACGCCGGGTGGATGCAGCGCAATGGACTCACCGCGCAGCAGGCGCGCTTTGGCCAGTGGCGGCAGCTCCCGTCCGCTTCGGTGACAGGCTTCGACGCCATCGACGACTTCTCGCGCTTCACGCCGATGGAGTACATCGCCAGCCGCAGCGAGCTCGATTCGCTGCGGACCCGGTATGCGTGGGCCGAGTACTTCGCTTTCGCCGAGGATCGCTCGCTCTCGATCCGCATGACCGACGACATCCCGCGGCGATGGGCACAGCAGGGACCGTTCCAGGCCTTCACGGGATCGGCGAAGCGCGGGGAGTTCTACACGTTCCAGATCGGACTGTGGGCCCACCGGATGGCGATCGATTCCCTCCGGTATGAGGCGACCTCGTTCACCCGGAAGGGCGGGACGGAGACAATCCCCGCGTCGGCGGTGACCGCCTTCAACCTCGAGGGGATCGACTGGTCCGGAGGGCGCTTCACGCGAGCGCTACGGGTGGAGCGTGGCAAGGTGCAGCCGCTCTGGTTCGGCGTGGACATTCCGGCCAGCACCACGCCCGGCGAGTACGAGGGAGACATCGCGCTCGGCAGCAGCAACGCGCGCGAGCGCGTCTTCCGGATCGTGCTGCGCGTCGATTCCGCGACGGTGGCCAACCATGGCGACGACGACCCGTCGTTGCTCACGCGCCTGCGCTGGCTCAACTCGCAACTGGCGGCCGACGACGGCCTCGTGCCGCCGTACACCCCGATGACCGTGAGCGGAACGACCATCGGCGTGCTTGGTCGATCGCTGACCGTGGGCGATGACGGATTCCCGTCGCACATTCGATCGTACTTCGCCGACGGCAATACGACAGTCGGAACGGTGCCGCACGACGTGCTCGCGGCCCCGGTGCAGCTCGTCGTGCGCACCGTCTCTGGCGCGTCGATGGAATGGACCGGCGCCGCGGCCACCATCACCAAGCGCGCCCCGGGTGCGGTGGCGTGGAGCGCCGAGCGACGGTCCGGCCCCCTCACCATGCAGGTGCGGGCCCAAATGGAGTTCGAGGGGACAACGATGTACCGCGTCACGCTGCGCGCCGCCGAGCGAACGTCCATCGGCGACGTACGGCTGGAGATTCCGATGCGGCCAGGGGCGGCCGAGTTCATGATGGGGCTCGGACAGAAGGGAGGGCGCCGGCCGGCCGAGCTGCGCTGGACATGGGACGTGGCGAAGAAGAACCAGGACGGGGCATGGATCGGCGGCGTGGGCGCCGGCCTGCAGTTCACCCTGACCGACGAGCACTACGTCCGACCCTTGAACACCAACTTCTACCTGTCCAAGCCGCTCGTGCTCCCCAGCAGCTGGGGGAACGGCGGGAAGGGCGGGTGTGACATCTCCGAGGGCGCGGCTCCGACACGCGAAACCGCGGTATCCGTCAGCTGCTACTCCGGCGCACGCACGATGGAGGCGGGCGACTCGCTGCGCTTCGATTTCCGCCTGATGCTCACCCCGTTCAGGACGCTGGACACGTCGGGGCAGTGGAAGACGCGCTACTTCCACGCCTTCGTCCCGGTGGATTCGATTGCCCGGCGGGGGGCGAATACGGTCAATGTGCACCACGCCAACCGCGTGAACCCGTGGATCAACTACCCGTTCATCGAGACCGCGCAGATGCGCGCGTACATCGACTCGGCGCACGCGCGTGGCATGAAGGCCAAGATCTACTACACCGTGCGCGAGCTCAGCAACCGGGCCCCCGAGCTGTTCGCGCTGCGATCGTTAGGCGATGAGGTGCTGTCGGGCGGACCTGGCGGTGGCTATTCCTGGCTGCAGGAGCACCTCGGGGGTGACTACCTCGCCGCATGGCACGTGCCCACCAACAAGGACGCCGCGGTCGTCAACAGCGGCGTGTCGCGCTGGCACAACTACTACGTCGAGGGGCTCGACTGGCTGGTGAAGCACGAGAAGATCGATGGGCTGTACATCGACGATGTCGCCTTCGACCGCACGACCATGAAACGCGTGCGCAAGGTCCTGGATCGCGGCAACCCCGGGGCGCTCATCGACCTGCACTCGGCCAACCAGTTCAATCCGCGCGACGGCTTCGCGTCCAGCGCCAACCTGTACCTCGAGCACTTCCCCTTCCTCAATCGGCTCTGGTTCGGCGAGTACTTCGATTACGACGCACCGAGCGACTACTGGCTGGTGGAGGTCTCAGGGATCCCGTTCGGGTTGATGGGGGAGATGCTGGAGAAGGGGGGGAATCCGTGGCGCGGCATGACGATGGGGATGACGGCCCGGCTGCCGTGGAGCGGTGACCCGGCCCCGCTGTGGAAGGTGTGGGACACGTTCGGTATCGACAGGAGCCGCATGCACGGTTGGTGGTCCGCGCGCCCACCGGTCACAACTGGCGACTCGCTGGTGCTGGCGACCACGTGGACACGTCCGGGCCGGGCGATGATCGCGTTAGGCTCGTGGCACGCCGACGATCGGGCGGTGCGGTTGGCGATCGACTGGAAGGCCCTCGGCCTCGATCCGGCGCGCACGCGGCTGCGAGCCCCCGCGATCGAGAATTTTCAGGTTGCCGGCACATGGTCGGCAAGCCAGTCGATCACCGTACCGGGCAAGAAGGGACTCATCCTGATCGCCGAGAGTCGATAGAAGTCGAGCAGGCGGGAACTGTGAACTTCCCACCTGCTCGACTTCTCGCCTGCTACTTACTCCACGGCGGCTTGATTCCGTTCATCCGTGCGTACGAGATCAGCTGCCCCAGGTGCTCGTGCAGGTCGCCCGACATGATCAGCGTGGTCTCGACGATCGTGCGATCGCCGCCGAAGAGCTTCTGCGTGCCGGTGATCTTCGACTCATCGAGTCCGGCGAGCGCCTGCCTGGTGTAGGCGAACCCCTCGGTGAGGTGCTTCTTCACGTCGGCCTTGTTGCTCATCGACTCGAACTTCTGCATTTCGCCCTGGGCGCGGGGAATCAGCGGGGAGGGCGTTGCCCCGTAGGCCATGGGTGTGAAGACGTAGTACTCGCTGGCCACGTGCATGAACGCCTCACCGATGGAGCGCACCTCCGGCGCCGGACGCCAGCTGTACTTGTCTGCCGGGATCGCCTCGGCCAGCGCGAGGAACTTGTGCTGCAAGGTGTCGAGGTCGGTGAGGAATCGCGCGCGCACCTCGACTGCGGCGGCGCGCGGGAGGGTCTCCTGGGCACCGAGTGAATGGGTGGCCGCGGGCAGGGTCAGCGCCGCCAGCAGGGTGAACGCGTGCGTGCGCAGGCGCGACGAGGAACTGGTCGACAAAGACTGTGTCAGGGGCATGCTTGGCTCGAGGAAGGGGAAGCTGAAAGCTGTGACCAGCCAACCGGACGGGCGACAGCACCGACGCGCAGCTGCCAGGAATCGGGACGGGGGACCGTTCCGCCGGGACGAGCCGTCGCGCTCGGGCGCAGGGTGGGGTAGCACCGCGGTAAGCGGGGAGGGTTCACATGTCCGAAAATGGCGAGTCAGGAGGGCGAGGCCGCATTACACTTTGTCCATGCCACTCGACCGCTCCTCCTGCTACCGCGCACTGACCGCCCGCGACGCCCGCTTCGATGGAGTCTTCTTCGTCGGGGTGACGTCCACCCGCATCTATTGCCGGCCGGTCTGCCGGGTCAAGACGCCGCGTGCGGGCAACTGTCGCTACTTCTCCCATGCTGCAGCGGCCGAGCGGGCCGGCTTCAGGCCCTGCCTGCGCTGCCGCCCCGAACTCGCGCCCGGTAACGCCATGGTCGATGCCACGGCGGTGCTGGCGGAGCGGGCAGCCCGCGCGATCGCGGCGGGGGCGCTCAACGGTGCATCGCTCGACGATCTCGCGTCGTCGCTCGGCGTCACCGCGCGTCACGTGCGTCGGGCGGTCGTCAGTCACGTCGGTGTGTCGCCGCTCGATCTCGCCACCACGCATCGCCTGCTGCTCGCCAAGCGCCTGCTGCACGAAACGTCGCTCCCGATCGGCCAGGTGGCCTTCGCCGCGGGCTTCGAGTCGCTGCGACGTTTCAACGCCGCGTTCAAGGTGCGATATCGGCTGGCGCCGGCGGCGCTGCGGCGTGAGGCGCTGCACGACGTCCGAGCGCAAGCCACTGCAGGGAGCCGTCAGGTGCACACGCCCACGACGTCGCGTGACCCCGCGTCCGACGATCCGTCCGGCACGGGAGATGGTGCTGACGCTGACTGTCTCGTATTGACGCTCGAGTACCGCCCGCCGCTCCACTGGGAGGCGCTCATCGCCTTTCTTGCCGCCCGCGCCGCGCCCGGCGCCGAGTGGGCAGCCGAGGGGCGCTATGCCAGCACGGTCCGGATCGCCCGACCGCCCTCGGATGGGGCGTCGTTGGGTCACGTGACGAGGGCGACAGCGGCGACCAGCGATGACGTCATCGGCGACATCGAGGTGGCGATGCGCCCCACGCCACGGTCGCCCAGTGGCGGGCGTCGGCGCGACGGTACGATCGAGGTCCGCGTGTCCCCCTCGCTCGTGTCGGCGTTGATGCCCCTGCTGGCGCGGCTGCGCGACCTGCTCGACCTCGACGCAAATCCCGACGCGATCGCCCGTCTCCTCGTGCGCGCGGGTGTCGTGTCCAGCGCCGCGTCGTTTGGTGGCGTGCGGATTCCCGGGACCCTCGACGGATTCGCCCTGGCGGTGCGAGCCATCCTCGGACAGCAGGTCAGCGTGAAGGGAGCCACCACGTTGATGGGACGGTTGGTCGAACGCTTCGGAGCGCCATACGCCGGCGCTCATGCGCAGCTGACCCGCCTCATGCCCACCGCCGCGAGCATCGCGACATGTTCAACGTCCGACATTGCCTCGCTCGGGATGCCGGCTACGCGGGCAAATGCGGTGCGCGCGCTTGCGGCTGCCGTGGAGAGTGGGTCGCTGTCGCTCACGCCTGGTGGCGACGTGGATCGCACCCTCCGCATCCTGACCTCGCTGCCGGGTATCGGCGACTGGACGGCGCACTACATCGCCATGCGCGCCCTGCGCTGGCCCGATGCGTTTCCGGCCAACGACCTCGTGCTGCGTCGCGCCGCGGGAAACCTCACCGCCGCCCAGCTGGTCACGCGCGCCGAGCCATGGCGCCCGTGGCGCGCGTACGCGGCGATGCACCTCTGGCGCACGGCGTCGCCGGCGCCCTCCACCACCTGACGCAGGACCTGACATCATGTCGAACCACGATACGGTCCACTTCACCACCATGCCGTCGCCCCTTGGTGAGTTGCTCCTGACGGGCGATGGTCGGCACCTGACGGGGCTGTTCATGTCGCCGCACGCGCACGCCCCCGAGCAGCAGCCGTCGTGGGTGCGGGACGATGCGGCGTTCGTCGATGCCGTCCGTCAGCTCAACGAGTACTTCGAGGGACGGCGCGTGACGTTCGAGATTCCCCTGGCCCCCGATGGGACGGAGTTCCAGCGCCGCGTGTGGATGGCGCTGCGCGACATTCCCTTCGCGCAGACCGTCTCGTACGGCGACATCGCCCGCGAGATCGGGAACCCGAAGGGGGTGCGCGCGGTGGGGCTGGCCAACGGGCGCAACCCGATCTCGATCATCGTGCCGTGCCACCGGGTGATCGGGAGCAATGGTTCGCTGACCGGATACGGCGGTGGACTGGACCGCAAGCAGTGGCTGCTGGCGCACGAGGCGCGAACTGCTGGCCTGCTCGGGACGCCGCTCGGCGGGGCGGCGTAGCGCGGGCGAAGTGCAGGGCGGGGAGAGGGCGAACCCCAGCGGCGAAAAGTTGCAGCGGTTGCCAGCGCCGGTCCTACGCGGTCGCGTGCACCGCCGCAGTTGCCGCCCGCACCACTGCAGCGATCTCCTCGGCGTCGGTCACGTCCCAGGCATACTCATCGGGGACGAACGGTCGCCCGATGCGAACCCCGATCGCGCGATACGCCATGCGCCCTTCCACGCGATGCGCACCGCGCAGGTGCACCTCGCGCACGCGCGACGCCTGCACGACCTCGGCCACGGTGTCGCGTCGCACCCCGCCGCCGGCCATCACCACGATGCGCTCCCCGCCCCGCCGCACCAGGCGGGCGAGCATCGCCGCCCCCTCCAGCGCCGACGCGGCGCCACCCGAGGTCAGGACGCGCTGCACGCCTAACGCTTGCAGCGTATCGAGCGACTCGTCCAGGTCCCGCGTCACGTCGAAGGCGCGGTGGAAGGTGAAGGGAAGGGGGTGCGCGGCCTCGAGCAGGGCGCTCGTCCCGTCCTCGTCAATGGTGCCGTTGGGATTGAGTGCCCCGCTGACGACGCCGTGTACGTCGCACGACTTGGCGAACTCGATGTCGCGCAGCATCACCTCGATGTCGGCAGCGTCGTACAGGAAGTCACCGCCGCGCGGCCGGACGATCGCGAAGACCGGGATGCCGACGCAGCGATGCACCGCGCTCATCATCCCCGCACTCGGTGTCGTCCCCCCTTCCACCAGGTTCGCGCAGAGTTCGAGGCGGCGCGCCCCCGCCCGTTCGGCGGCGATCGCCCCCTGCACCGAGTCCACGCACGCTTCCACCAGGATTGGCATCACGAGATCCTAACGAGCGAGTCGAACCGCGCACGGCACCGGCGCGGCGATGGGTCACGGTGCGAAGTCTGGGGCACGGCCGGCCCCGGGGCGAGGCCCCCGTCGATCGCCGTGGACGCACGTCAGGCCCAGCACCGCAGCCGAAACCACGACGAGGACCTATCCAACTGCCGTCCACCATGCGCCGCCCCGTGCCGGCCGGCGCCGACCGGCGGGAGCGCACCCGCACCCGCCAGTCCGCACCCACGATCACGAGCATGCAGGTCGGAACGGGACCCCGCAATGGAGACGAGAACGACCGGCAGCAACCACCACCCGCGCATCGATCCCGAAATCGATGGCCCCGAGTCCGCCCCGACCATCACCGCCCTGCGCTCCGTCCTCAACCTCGAGTAGTTTTTCCACTCCCGTCCCCCGTCCCCCGTCCCTCGTCCCTCGCTCCCGCCCTTGGTCAGCCGCGACCCCCAATTCGACCTCTGGCCCCCCCGTATCCTCGTGGAGGAGCTGGACGCGCGCGCCATCGCGGGGGCGCGCACGCGCGTGCAGGCGATGTTCAAGGTGCGCTACGAGCGCGAGCCCGGGGTGCATCAGGTCTTCTTCGATCACCACGGCTGGTACTGCGCCGAGCACGGGCCCGCGTGCAAGGCCGTGCGCGAAGTCACCGCGTACCGCGAGCGCTCGGCGACAACGTGAAGCACTTCAAGGAGGACGTCATGCGATCGATCGGTCTGGCAGGTGCTCTACTCGTGGGACTGGTCGCCTGCGGCGGCGGTGGAGGCGACGGTCCGACTGGAACGAACGGGGTCGCCTCCGTCGCGCTCAACGCGCCCAGCCTGTCGTTGCTCGTGGGGCGGACCGATCAGCTCGTGGCGACCGCGAAGGACGCTCAAGGCAATACCCTCACCACTGCGCCCGCCGCCACGTGGACCAGCAGCAATCTCGCCGTCGCCACGGTCAACTCTTCGGGTCTCGTGGGCGCCGTGGCCGTGGGGACTTCCGACGTGACAGCGACGATATCGGGTCGGAGTGCGTCGGTGCGTGTCACCGTCACCTCGGCGCCGACAAGCGTGACGGTCAACATGCCAGGGCTCACCTTCACCCCGTTTCGCGCCACACTCAAGCAGGGCGGAACAGTGACCTATGTCTTCCCGTCGCTGGCCCACAACGTGATTTTCGAGCGCGTGCCCGGGGCGCCGACCGACATTCCCGGCCAGGTCAGCAACCAGAGCATCACGCGCACTTTTCCCACGGTGCGCCTCTATCAATATTCGTGCACCCTGCACCCGGGCATGGACGGCGAGGTCGACGTCGTTCCGTGACCATCCGGGTCGCTCGGGCGAGGCACGCACGCGGGGGGCGGCGCACCAGCGCCGCCCCCCGCGTATGTGTGTACCGTGCCGATGGAGCTACTTCGTCACGCCGCGAAACGCCGGAACATATCCCGGGAAGACCGTGGCGAGGTTCGTATTGCCAAGCCGGTTCTGGACGATCTCGCCGAGGATGTCGCGATAGTCGATTGAAACAGCGAGGTCCTGCCGGTCGACCAGGTTTTCCTGTGCCAGCGGGCGCCAGTTGCTGGTGAGCACGCGTCCGCCGCGAATGCCGCGCCCCATGGTGAACAACGCCGTGCCGCGGCCGTGATCGGTGCCGCGACTTCCGTTCTCGCGCACATTGCGACCGAACTCCGACAGCACGACCACGGTGACGTTCTGCGCAAGGCCGCTCGAGATGCAGTCCTGCCAGAAGGCCCCCAGCGCGCCCGATAGCTGCGTCATCTGGTTGTTCATCCCGCCGGTGAGCGGGTTCTGGTCGGTGTGGGTGTCCCACCCGCCGATGTCGAGGTGCACGGCCTCGACGCCGATGTCGGCCTTGATCAGGGCGGCGGTCGAGCGGAACGCGCGGGCGAAGCCGGTGTTCGGGTACACCGCCCCGTTCGCCGGCGTGTAGCCGGCGATGTTGAGCGAGCGCAGGAGGTTGATCGTATTGATGGCGTCCAACGCCGCAGTGCGGGCCGGTTCGCCGGAGTTCTCGTATTCGCTTCGCAGCCACGCCGTGCGCGCATCACGCGTGCTCGAGCTCCCGCCGATCCCGTAGTTGGCCGGATCGGCCATGGGGAGCGTCTGCGGCCCGCCCTTCAACGTGTCGACGAGGCCATCGGAGATGCCGACGGCTCGTAGCGACGCCCCGTTCTTCATCGGCGACGTGGTCGCCAGGTGACGACCGAGCCAGCCGGTGTTGACGCTGGAATCATTCGCCTTGCCCACCTCGATGTAGTGCTGCGCGTCGAAGTGGGAGCGCGTGTTGTACGTCAGCCCCGCGCCGTGCACGACCAGCAGGTCGCCTGCCTGATATGCCGGCATGAGGAAGCGCATCCCCTGCGGCAGGGCGAAGAAGTCGTCGAGGGCGAGGCCACGGTTGACAGAGGTGCTGTCGGGACGCGGAATCGCGATGGTCGGCCGGCCGGTGTAGTACAGCGGATCGCCGAACGGGGCGCATAACGAGAGCCCGTCCGCCCCCCCTCGCAGGAAGACCGAGACCATGATGTCCCGGTTGGCGACAAACGAGTCGGCGAACGAGACCTTCGGAAGCCACTCGGGATAGGCCCACGCGTACAGCGCTGCCCCCGACAGCCCGCTCGAGGTGCCGAGGAACTCCCGTCGGCTGGTCAGCTCGTTGTACTCGGTACAGGCGCAATCGTCGTGCTCGGACTGGCTCATGAGGTGCTCCGGGGCGAAGGGACGCGTCGTGACGTGGCGCGTGGGAACGCGCGTGCGTCCCGGGTCAAATCCACTGGAAGGCCGACGAGCTGAGGGCGAGGGCGACAGCCTCACGCGCGCGCGTCTGCGAAATCGTGGACTGGGCCGCGAGGTAGGTGGTCAGCTGGCCCTTGAGGCGGTCGGGCATCTCGCCCCCGAACAGCTCCTTGCTGATCGCCGCCGTGATCCCCTCGGGCGTGTTGACCGCGACGAATCGGTTGATGTCCATCGTCAACTCGCCCGAGGTCGTCGTCAGGTACGCGGCGAAGTTCCATCGCTGCAGCAGCCCGCCGGCCCAGTAGTCGGCATGGTCGGGATAGCCGTCGGGCGGATCCCAGTAGAACATCGGCTGGCCCAGCAGCCGCAGGTATCGATCCGAGATCGTGCTGACCTTGGTGACGACCGGCTTCACGGCGCGCAGCGACGACAGCATGAACGTGTACGGGCGCTTGAGCTTGGGCGCCGCGGTGGCGACGTTGGCCGGCGACAGGATCGCCCGCACCATGGCGGCGATATCACCCTGCGTCCGCGAGTACACGGTGGCCACTGCGGCCACCTGGGCAGTCGTCGGCTCGTACTGCAGCAGCCACTGGAGCATCTTGCGCGCGAGAAACGTCGCCGTGTTCGGGTGCGTGGCGAGGAAGTCGATCATGCGGTCGCCCTCGCTCTTCCCGGCGGCACCGGCACCGGCCGGCATGGCGGGAAAGACCTGCCCCATCACGGTCTTGGCGTTGAAGTCGTGGTTGTTCGGGTCGAAGGTGAAGTTGCCACGCCCCGTCAGCGTCCAGCCGGTGAAGACACGCGCCAGCTCGCGCACATCGGCCTGGGAATATCCCCCGTCAGCGCCAACGGTATGCAGCTCCATGACCTCGCGCGCATAGTTCTCATTGAGCGTGCGCTGCCGGTTGCGCGTGTTGTCGAGATACTCCAGCATTGCCGGGGAATGCGCGCTCGCCTTGAGCAGCTCGGGGAAGCGGCCTAACGCGTGCCGGCGGATGACCTCGCGGTCGTCTATGAGCTTGAGGTAGTTGACCTGCGGGAACGCGATGTTGAAGTGATCGCTCCAGAACTCCACCATGCGTTCGTACAGCTGCCGCTTCGAGAAGGCGGCGCGATACACGGACGCCTCCGTCAGCTGCCGCACGACCATGCCCTGGTCGATGTTGTACAGCTCTTCCACGGACTGCGTCAGCAGCGGGTAGTTCTGCGACACAAAGGTCTGCGTCGTCCCATCCTCGATCTTGTTGAAGCCGAGCTGGTAGTTGAGGTAGCCGTTGTATCCCAGCGTCTGCGCCAGCTTGAGCTCATCCTCGGTGACGCCGTTCGTCACGCGGCGCACCAGCTTGGTCAGCGTGCTGTCCCACGTCTTGGACGACACCCTCCCCTGCCGGCTGAACGGGTCGAAGTCGGTGCTTGGCGCCCGTTGCAGCAGGCGCTTCACCATGTCGCGGGCCGCCGACGGCTTCGTGGTCTGCTTGGTGGTCTGCTGCGCGGCCGCGGTGCTCGCCCCGGCAACCGACGCCGCCGCCATCGACACGCCCAGGGCGAAGAAGCGTCGGCGCGACGGGCGCTCGAACTCACGCTCGGCGGTCGCGCACGCCGTCACGGCGCTCACGCCGCCTTCGTCCGCCATCTCGTCGCCGACTGGATCAGTCGTCGTGTGACGCATGCCATTCCCCCTGCTCATGACTCGATGACGGCGCTCACGGTGGTGTCGCGCCCGGCTCCTTCTCCCAACATCCGACGATCGGGCCCAGTCCGACGTTAGCGCAGTTCCGTGAACGAATGTCGCGGCGAGAACGCTATGGCCACCAGACACCCGAGACCGTGCCCAACCGCACAGTCCACGTGCGCGACACGTCAGGAGATTAGGATTGTCCCACCAGGTCTGCGTCCTCTCCCGTCCCGCCTTCCGCGCCGTCCCGCCCTGGCGTTGCAAGGTCGTAACCCGTGGCGTTGCGGATGCCGGGGGCACGGTACTGGTAGGGGCGGTCCCATGGATCGAGCGGGATGTCCTTGCGCAGGTACGGCCCCTTCCAGTTGGACGGAATCGGCTCGCGCGTGGGCTTCACGCGCAGCGCGACGAGTCCCTGCTCGCTGGTCGGGTAGATCCCGTTGTCCAGCCGATAGCTGTCCAGTGCGGTCCCGAGCAACGTCATCTGCGTTCGCGCCGTCGTGACCTTCGCCTCGCCGACGCGCCCGAAGATCTGCGGTGCCACGAGGCCGGCGAGCAGCCCCAGCACGATGATCACCACGAGCAGTTCCAGCAGGGTGAACCCCCACCGGACTGGCGGGACGACGACACGACGGTGGCGCTGGATTGCGTTCACGGTACGATCCTCACAGGACGGCAGCGTTGATGGAGTAGATCGCCTGCAGCATCGCCAGCGCCACGAATCCCACCACGGCGCCGAAGCCGACGATGAGCGCCGGTTCGACCAGCGCGACGAGGCTGCGCAGCGCCCGCTGTGACTCGGCATCGTAGGTATCCGCGACTCGGAGCGCCATGGCGTCCAGCGTGCCGCTCTCCTCGCCCACGGCCAGCAGTTGCGCGGCCAGCGGGGGGAGCGTCCCACGCAGTGCCTCGGCCACCGGCTCCCCGCGCTCGACCGCCCGGATGGCGTCGTCGACGCCGGCACACAGCGCCGCATTGGTGAGCGTCCCGCGTGCCACCCGCAGTGCAGCGAGCACCCCGCTGCCCCCACGCACCAATGTGCCGAAGGCCCGGGTAAAGCGGGCCGACGCGATGATGCGTTCCAGGTCACCGACGAGTGGCCACCGCAGGCGGGCCGCATGCCAGCGTCGTCGATGGGCCGGGTCGCGCAACCACGCCCGCGCGGCGACCGTGGCCACCGCACCTAACGACAGCGCCACCCACCACCAGCGCGTGAATCCGACGCTCAGGAGCACGAGCAGCCTGGTCGAGGCCGGGAGCGTGCCGCCGGCATCGGTGAGCATTCCCACGAAACGCGGCACCACGAAGGCGAGCAGGACCACGACGCCGACCCCCGACACGATGCCCATGAGCGCGGGATAGAGCAGCGCGGCACGCAGTTGCCCACGCAGCTCGCGCGTTCGCTCGACGTGGTCCGCCAGCCGCTCCAGCGCCTCGTCCAGCGCCCCGCTCTCCTCGCCCGAGCGCGCGAGCGCGGGGGCGAGCGATCCGAAGAGCGCGGCGCGCGCGTGCAGGGCGCTCGCCAGCGTCCCGCCGCGCTGAAGGTCGTCACGCACGCCCTGCAGCGCCAGCCCCAACTCTTCCGTGCCTGCGTGCTCGGCGGCGAAGCGCACCGCGCGATCGAGCGTGCTGCCGCCGGCCAGCATGGTCGCCATGGTGCGCGTGGCCGTCGCCAGGGCATCGTCGCGTCGCCCCGCGCCGATCCAGCGGCTGCGGGCGGTACGACGGCCCGCCGTCACGACCGGCTCCACCGACACCGGAACCAGGGTTTGTCGACGCAGCTGGTCGATTGCAGCTCGCGGCGTCGCGGCCTGCACGACCCCTTCGACCACCGCGCCCGAGGCGGTGGCGGCGCGGTACCGATACGCCAGGCTCATCGTCCCCTGTCCCGGCGTGGAGGATGCGCCGCGCCACGCTCCGCGTCGATGCCTGCGTCGTCCTCGAGTCCCAGCATGCGTCGCACCTCCTCGGGCGGCGTGATGCCGGCGCCGACCAGCACCGCGCCCGACTCCTGCAGCGTCATCAGGCACAAGGACTCGCCACCGCTGCGCATCCCCTCCACGGTGCCGGCCGATGCCAGGTGCCGGCGGTGGCGTTCCTCGGGGATGAACAGCTCGTAGATCGCGGTGCGCCCGCGGAACCCCGTCCCGCCGCACAGCGCGCACCCCGAGCCTCGGCGCGCCCCCGCCCACGCGCCATCCTGCATCCTGGATCCGCCAAGTCCGATCAGTGCGGCGTCGCCGGCCGGGATCGGCACTGCGCACTCCCGGCAGGTCACCCGTACGAGTCGCTGGGCGAGCACCCCCTGCACGGTGGCCGCCACCAGGTACGGTTCGATCCCCATGTCCAGCAGCCGCGTGATGGCACTCGGCGCATCGTTGGTGTGCAGCGTGGACAGGACCAGGTGTCCCGTGAGCGCCGACTGGACCGCCATCTCGGCCGTCTCGCGATCCCGCATCTCCCCAACCATCACGATGTCGGGGTCGTGACGCAGGATGGAGCGCAGGACGTTGGCAAAGTCGAGCCCCGCCTTGCGATTCACCGGGACCTGCGTGACGCCGGCGACCTGGTACTCCACCGGGTCCTCCACCGTCACGATCTTCACGGCGGGATCGTTGCGCTGCGCGAGAGCGGCGTAGAGCGTTGTCGTCTTCCCCGAACCAGTCGGTCCCGTCACCAGCACCAGCCCGGAGGCACGGGTGACGAGCGGCTCGAACCGGGCACGAATCATCGCCGGCATCCCGAGGTCGGCGAAGCGCCGAACCCCGGCGGCGTCGCTCCCCTGGTCGAGGATGCGCACCACGACGCTCTCACCGTGCAGCGCGGGGAGCGTGGAGACGCGCAGGTCGACCTCTCGCGCGCCGAGCCGCACGCGGGCGCGTCCATCCTGCGGCAGGCGGCGCTCGGCGATGTCGAGACCCGCGAGCAGCTTGATGCGCGATATCACCCCGGCCTGCAGCGCGGCGGGATAGGTCGCGACGTCGCGCAGCACCCCGTCCAGCCGCGCGCGAAGCCGCAACCCGCCGCGCGCGCTCTCCAGGTGCACGTCGCTTGCCCCCGTGCGGAGCGCGTCACTCAACGCGGCATTTACGAGTTGGACCACCGGGGCGTCGTTGGCTTGCGCCCGCAGGTCTCCCAGTCCGAGGTCGCTGTCGGCTGCCGTGGCATGCAGCGCCGGGGTGTCGCCGGAGCCCTCGTCACGCCGCACCCCCATCAGCGCCGCCTGCAGGTCCTGCGGCGGGACCTCGACAATGCGCACCGGCCGGGCAAAGCACCGGGCCAACTCGTCCGTCACGGTCGCGTCGAGCGGTCGCCCGGCCGCCACGACGAGCACGCCATCGGTGTCGACGCCGAGCGGGAGCACGAGCTGCTCCTCGAGAAAGCTGGAGGGGAGCTGCGCCGCGAGCTCACCTGCGGCCGCGATGCGCAGCTCCTCCTGCGTTGGCGCGCCGCCGCTTGCCGTGGCTGCCATCTCTCCCGCCGCGCGCTGCGTCACGGCTTCTTCTTCGGCGGCGTGCCGAGGTTGTCGAGCGTCCCCGGTTGTGCGCCGTTGATGCGATCACGCACACGCTCGCGGATCGTGTCGGCGTCGGCATCGGAGCGCACGATATGCGGGGTGACGAAGATGGCCACTTCGCTGCGGTTGCGACTGACGGAGCGACGGCGGAACAGGGCCCCGAGGAGCGGGATGTCCATCAGCAGCGGGACGCCGCTCTCGATGGTCTCGCGGCTGTCGCCGATCAACCCGGCGATCACGACCGTCTGGCCGTCCCGGATCACCGTGCGCGTGGTGGCCTCGCGCGTGGAGATCACCGGGGCATTCAGCGCCGCCTGGATGGTCTGCGTGGTGAGCGAGCTTACTTCCTGCAGGATCTGCACGCTCACGTAGTCGTCGTCATTGATCGTCGGAATGATGGTCAGCTGCGTGCCGACGTCCTCGAACTGCACGGTGCGGTCAATGGCCACGTCGTTGCCAAGGCGTGTCGAGGCAATGAACGGGACCCGGTTGCCGACGAGGATGCGCGACTCCCGGTTGTTGACGGCAAGGATCGAGGGCGTGGAGAGCACGCGGACCTGCGATCGAGAGGAGAGGGCGCGCAGGATGGCCCGGACGTTGGCGTTGCGCAGCGTCACCACCCGGACCGCGAAGTCGCGCAGCGAGCTGGAGTCGGCTGCGTCCGGGTTGCCAGACGAGATGGTGCTGCTCCCCCCCACGCTGCGCCAATCGACGCCGAACTCGTCGCCGGTGCCTAACGTCACCTCGGCGACCGTCACCTCCAGCAGCACCTGCGCCGGCCGCAGGTCGAGCGCCTGGATCGTCTCCTGCAGCAGGGGAAAGTTGGGCGGGGCGGTGCGGATCAGGAGCGAGTTGGAGGGCCCGTGCGGCACAACCGTGGTCTGCCCGGTCAGCGCGCCGGGGGACCCGGGCCCCGTGGACGTGTCGGCCCCGGACACGGCCGGCGCCGACAGCGGCACGGAGAGCGGTACGTCGCGCCGCATGCGGAACGCATCCCCCTCGCGCTGACGGAAGCTCTCCAGCGTGCGTGACAGGGCCATGTCGTCGAGCGACCGGCGGCCCGAACGCGCCACGCTGATGCCGAACAGCTGACCCAGCGACTCGGCGAGGTCGTCGGCGCTGGCGTACTTCAGCGTGACGACGTACGTGCGAAGTCCCGACTCGCCCTGCGGCGTCGTATCCAGCCGGCGCAACAGCTCGAGGTAGCGCGCCACGTTGGTGCCGCGATCCGTGATGAGCAGGGCGTTCGACCGCGGGACCGCCTCGATGCTCGCCCCGGGCCCGGCCACCTGCCGCAACACCGTCGCCCCCTCGTCGGCCCGGATCCCCTGCAGGGAGACCAGCTGGGTGACGAGCCCCAGCGGCGGCGGGTCGGGAAAGTCGAAGCCGCTGCGCACCTGTCCGGTTTTCGGCGCCTTGTCGGATGGATAGACCTGCGCCACGCTCCCGCGCACCACCGCCACCAACCCGTTGGATTCAAGGATCCCCTCGAGCAGCCCCGCGAGTTCGTCCGTCGCCACCGGAGCGGCACTGGAGAAGGTGAGCCGCGCCTCCGCCGGCACCGCCGATGTCACGGCGGTCAATCCCATGGCCGATGCCAGCGATCGGATCACGTCGGCCAGCGGCGCGTCGCGAAAGTCGAGGCGCGTCCCGGTCGGGGCCGGCCGCTCCTGTGCCCCCAGTGACGGCGTGGCCTGCGGCGATGGCGCGAGCAGCATGAGCGCCGCACTCGTTAGGCGAACGAAATACCTGAGACGCCTCACGGGCGCTCCTCCTCTTGATCAAGACGCAAGGTCACGCGCCCGCGTGGGCCGGCCAGGATGACCGAGCGCGGAGCGATGGCAATCACGCGATAGGCGCCGTCCCGGTCGCCGACGGCGTAGAGCCGCGGCGCCCCGGCGAACGGATCCAGCTGCAACAAAGCCAACGTTCCGCGCACCCCCACCACCGTCCCGAGCAGCATCGGCTCACCCGCCGGTGCCTCGGGGAGCTCCGGTGCCACGCTCGGGTCGGCGACCGCACCGCCCGACGAGTCCATGGCCGCATCCGGGGGAGCGTAGCGGGTGGTGGGGGGGGCGCGCCGCCCCGAAAAAATGTTGGCCAGCACCACGTCCTCCGCGAGCACGGGATCGCCGGCACCCAGCTGGGGGAGCGCGGCGCGCCCGTCGATGCGCAGCGGCTCTGCCGTCGGACGCCCGAGGGCGGGCGGCAGCGCGAGGAACAGCACGCCGAACGCCGATGACAGGCCGGCGACCACGAGCAGGACAACACGAGGGCGAGGCATCAGCGCAACGCCCTCACGGTGTGAGCACGAACGGGGCCCGCACCACCAGGGACATCTGCAGCAGGTCGCCCCGCAGCGCAGGGTTGGGGCTCACCGACAGCTCCGTCACCTCCAGCAGCCGCCCGCCGAGTTCCACCCGCGAGAGGAAGTCGGCGAGGCCATAGATGTCGCTCACCGCGGCAATGGTGGCCGGAATCGCCGGCGCACCCCCCGCCGTCGAGTCCGCGGCGCTCGCGACATCGAGCCGGGTCACGCCGACCCGGCTCGCCGACGCGTAGTCCTGCAGCACCGACTGCAGGACCGAGGCGGCCAGCGCCGACGTGCGTCCGCTGATCAGTCGAACAGGAAGCGCCTCAAGGGCGGCGCGACGTTCGGCAAGCGCGACTTCGAGCGCCGGTCGATGCGCACCGAGCGCGATCAACTGGCTCCGCTGCCGCTGCAATGCGTCGATCAAGGCCTCGCGGTCGCGCCAACGCGTGACGGTCGGCAGGATGACCGTGCTCACGAGGAACGCGACGACGACTACCGCCCCGCCGAGGGCGATGGTGCGGCGTTCGCGCGGATCAGGCGCCAGGACGGACACGGAGGGCGATGGAGAAGGTTTCGCGCGTGCGAGGGCCGTCGCGGAAGCGCGAACTGGCCGAGAGCATGCGGACGTCCTCGAAGTGACCGTTGCGATCGAGGTGCGGGACGAGCGCCGCCGCGCTGGCCGCCGTCCCCTCGAGCTGCCACTCACGCCCGACGGCGCGCGCCTGCAGGATGACCACGTCGGGGGGGAGGGCATTCGAGATCGCCGCCAGCGCGCCTAACGTGGCGCCGCGTGGCGCGGCCCCCCCGCTGCCCGCCGCCCGCGCCAGCACGGCCACCTCGGCGTCGAGCCGGGCGTGCGCCGCCAGCGCCGCTTCACCAGCGGCCGCCGAGTCCCGCCGCGTCGCCACGTCCACCTCGAGCGCCCGCCACGTCCCCTCGCGCCAGCGGTCGGCCGCCGTCACCGCCAGGGACAGCCCGGCGAGAGCGGCGACCACGGCAACGCCGAGCCGGCGGCGGCGGCGGGCGGCGAGGCGGCGCCGGCGTTCGGCTGAGGCGAGCGCGCTGCCGGGCGATTCGTCGGCCGCCAGCAGCGCGCCCCACGCCGCGAGGTGAGTGCCCGGGACACCATCGCGATCCGGCGGGGCGACTCCGGGGCGCTCGTCCACCGCCAACGGGATGCGCCGCGCAGCGATCACGACCCCGTCGCGGATCGAGACGACCCCGTGCTCGTCCGTGTTGGCCTCGACGTGGTATGTACCCTGCCCGTCGCGACCGAGTGCACGCGCAAGCGCCATTGGCGTGGCATCGATCGCCACGATCGGCCCCCACTGTTCGAGCGCCGAGCACCAGCGCTCCAACGCCACGGCGTCGACCGCGACTGCCACGTTGCCGCCGGCGGAAAGCGCGGTGACGACCGGCGCACGTGTCGCGAAGAAGCGCTCACTCTCCAGCGCGAGCATCCCGGCGCGCGCGTCGTCGTCGGCCGGCGGAAGCTCGACGCGGGCGACGCGCAGCAGCCCCAGCCCGACCGCGACGGCGATCGACTCGACCCCCCCGACCATCGACCGCAGCGCGCCAATGCCCGCCTCGGGCGAGTCGGGCGACCACGGAACATCGACCGTGCGCCGCGCCGCGTTGCGCCAGCCCGAGGCGACAACGCAGCGCAACATGGAGGGGCTCAGCTCGACGGCGATGCGTGGACTCACAGGATCCGCTCCCGCCAACGCACGAGGACCAACCGGTCGCTCGCGATGGCATAGACTGCCTGAATCTCGTGGGTGAGCGGGTGTCCGCGCATCCACCCGCGCGAGATCACCACCAATCGGGAGGGGGAGTCGCGCACCTCGCCGAATGCTGCCGACCGCACGATGTCCGATGCGCGCGACGCGTTGAGGGTCCCGTCGCCGTCGACGGTGAGGGAGGGCGCCGCCAGTTGCAATATGCGCTCGTCTGCGCCGGCGACGGTGCGCAACTCCTCCAGCGAGGTGAACGGGTGGACAAAGCGTTCCCCCACCCGCTCGATGCGCTGCCGAATGCGGTACGCCAGCGCCTCGGCGCGACCGGCATCCGTGAAGTGGGCGAAGAGCCGCGCGAGGTGCTCGGCCGGTGCCGCGTTGACGTCGAGCCGGGCACTGGCATCGACCACGGCGACGGCGAAGCGCTGGTCGCCAAGCTCGACCGAATCGCCGCGGGCGAATCGATCCTCGAGCGCATTCAGGAATGCACCCAGCTGGTTCCCACCGCCAAGGACCTGCACCGAGTCGTTGATCATGGCGATCGTCGCCTCGACCCCGCTCTCGGCAGCGTAACGGGCGGCGATTCTTGCGCGGGCATTCGCGGCAAGTCGCGAGCTGTCGCGCGTCGCTCCGACCACGGCCGCCCCGATCCCGCCGAGGATCACCACCAGCCAGAGCACGAGGATCAGCGCGACGCCGCGGCGGCCGGGACGCCCCCGTAGCCCGTGCTTCCTCGTACCGCGCGCCGTCGCGGCAGTACGCCGCGCAGCGCCGATGCACCGGGGCGTGGACGCCGGACTCACGGCGATCGCTCCAGTCCTCGTCGCACGGTCAGGCTCGACGGCGGCATGCCGGCGCGGGCCATGCTGATCGCGAACGCGTCCGGCGAGACGTCCGACTCCGGCCACGACGACGTCCACACCGCAGCAAGGCCGCGTCCCAGCGCCCGCACGTCGAAGCTGGTGACGCCGGGGAGTCGCATCGACAGCGGAGGGATCGTCGCGTCGAGGGCGAGCGGATATCCCTCGACGCGCAGCGTATCGGCGGACAGCCAGATGTCGACCGTCCATGGTGCCGACGCGCCGAGCGGCGCAACGACGCCGCGCGTCGTGACCCGCAGCGAGTCAGCGGCCGCACCATCGGACCGTGAGCGATCGATCAGGACGAACACATCGTCCCCTCCGCGCACCCCCTCCACCTGGTGACGCAGGACGTCGGACACGAGCGCGCGCACCACCGCCTCGCGCCCGGCCCCGTCCCGGTGGGCCGCGATGCGCGCATCGGTATCGAATCCGGCCTGCAATGCGGCGTACGCGAGCGACGTCACCAGTCCGGTGATCACGAGCGAGACCATCACCTCGATGAGCGTGAAGCCTCGCCGCCTCACTACCGCCGCACGGAGCCGGCAGGACCTGCTCATGGTCGCCGTTCCCTGGCCAGTCGGCGGAGCGTGAACGTCACCCCGCGCGGCGAGGTGATCGTCACCACGATCTCGTTCACCCCGGGGCGCCACGGGCGCATGGTGACGTCCTGCCCGAAGCCCGAGCTCTGTGTGGACCGTCGCGTCCCGCCCTGCGCCTCCTGCGCCTGCAGCGCGTCGCCTAACGTCGCGCCTTCCATCGCCGATTCGGCGAGGGCCACCACCTGCGTCCACTCCCCGGCGTCGCGCACCGACCGTGCACTCGCCTGGTACACGTCGAGATACCCCACCGCCGACAGGCCGAGGATGACGAGGGCGAGCAGCGCCTCGAGGAGTGTCATCGGCCACCTCGCTCGCCCGCCGCCGGGGAGCAGCTGGCGGCGTCCCAGCCGGCGAGGTCCGGCGGGAGCGTCGATGCCGGCATGCACGCTCCCATGGCGGAGAGCTGCAGCTCGAAGGGCGCGGACGGCGGAGCGTCGAGCCTGCCACCGAGCACCTCGACGCTGTCGCCCGGGGGCAGGGGGCGCACGCTCCAGTCACCACCGAGGCCGATCGACAGCGTCAGCGTCTGCGCCCGGGCGATAGCGCTGCTACGCGCCACCCGCAGCACGGATTCCAGCTGACCGCCGCGCGCCGGCGGGGTCCGGAGCGCGGGGGCCACCAACGCCACCATCCCTCCGACCAGCGCGAGCGCCAGGAGCAACTCCAACAGGGTCACGCCACCACGCGCTGGCGGCGTCTGGCGAGGCTGGCGGCGTAGGACGCGAGGGGGCACTGCGGGACTCGTCAGGAAACACCCGTGCAGGAAACACCCGTGCAGGAACCACCCGTGCAGGAACCACCCGTGAAGGACGGACTCGAGTGCGGTGGGCAACGTGTAACACATTCGCATTGCCTCGTCGCATGGCAGAGATCACTTTCCGGCCGCAGCCGTTATCGGCTACGATACGACAATTCACTCCGATCACCACCCGGACCGCCCGTGAGCACACCGTTTGACGTCGCTATCGTCGGGCTCGGCGCGATGGGGAGCGCGGCCGCCTACCAACTCGCCCGCCGCGGGCAACGTGTCGTCGGGATCGATCGCTTCTCCCCGCCGCACGGCATGGGGTCGAGTCACGGACATACGCGCATGATCCGCGAGGCGTACTACGAGGACCCGATTTACGTGCCGCTGGTGCAACGGGCATACGCGCTGTGGGCGGAGCTGGAGCGCGCCGCGGGCGGCCGGACGCTCATGATCCAGACCGGGGGGCTGATGATCGGCTCCGAACAGAGCGCACTGGTGACCGGGACCCTGCGTAGCGCCCAGGAGCACGGACTCCCCCACGAGGTCCTCGCATCGACCGCGCTGCATCGGCAGTACCCCGCCTTTTCGCCGCTGGACGACATGGTCGGGATTCGGGATCCTCGGGCCGGGATCCTCCTACCCGAGCAGATCATCTCGGCGCACCTGTCGCTGGCCGAGCACCACGGCGCCCAGCTGCGACGGGATACCGTGGTCCACGGCTGGGAGCGTACCCCCGAGGGGCTCGCCATTCGTGCCGGGAACGAGGTCGTCATCGCCCGGCAGGTGGTCGTGGCAGCAGGGGCGTGGACCTCCTCGCTGCTGGGAGAGGGGGTCGTGCCGCTGCGCCTCGAGCGTCAGGTGATCCACTGGTTCGACCCGCAGCAGGCGCCCGAGTACTTCACGCCGAAGCGAATGCCCGTGTCCATGTGGGAACTGCCCAACGGGAGCCTGTTCTACACCAAGCCCGACTTGGGCGACGGGGTCAAGATCGGGATGCACCATGGCGGGCTGGAGATGACGATCGATTCCGTGGATCGCCGAATTTCCGAGACCGAGGACGCGCTCATCTACGACCTGCTGCGACGCTTCGTCCCGTTCGCCAAGGGGCATCCGCTCGATCGAGCCGTGTGCATCTACACCAACACCCCGGACCGACACTTCGTCGTCGATCGGCATCCCGAAGAGCCGGACATCCTGATCCTGAGTCCATGCTCGGGTCACGGCTTCAAGTTCGCCAGCGTCCTCGGCGAGGTCGCCGCCGACCTGATCATCACGGGGACGTCGTCGTTCGACCTGTCGACTTTCGCCCTGTCGCGCTTCGCATCTTGAGCTGTCTGCTGTCGACGTATCGTTAGTATTGGCAAGCAGTTGTGTCATGGCCGGGGAGCGCATGTTCCGCGCCTTCACGCCAGACTTGGTTCAACTCCTCCGAGGGCTCGTGCGTATCTGGCGAGCCACTTACCCGTTTCGCTCCCCAACATGTTGATGGATATCGCCCGCCGAGTCTTGTCGGCGGGAGCGTTGCTTCTCGTCCCTGTTGTCAGCGTAGAAGCGCAGCAACCCGATTCGCTCGCGCGTCCCACCATGCGGGCCCACTTCCGGACCGGAGAGATTCGCATCGATGGTCGGCTGGATGAGGCCGATTGGTCGCGTGCCGAGCCGGCGTCGGACTTCACGCAATCGCGACCGAATCCTGGCGCCACCGCCACGCAGTCGACCGAGGCGCGGGTCGTGTACGATCGGGACGCCCTGTATATCGGCGTCCGACTCAACGATACGCGGCCCGACTCCATCGCCCGCCAGATGGCGCGCCGCGACTTCACCGACATCTATTCGGACTGGATCCGCATCGGGATCGATTCGTACTTTGACCGGCGCACGTCGTTCATCTTCGCCGTGTCGCCGAGGGGGGTGCAGCGCGACGAGTTCCGGTACAACGACTCGGAGAACGATGAGTTGTGGGACGCGGTCTGGGCCAGCGCCACCAGCGTGGACTCCGCGGGGTGGACCGCCGAGGTGCGGATTCCGTTGTCGCAGCTGCGCTTCTCGGTGGGTGATCGCGGCGTCACGAAGTGGGGAATCCAGTTCGGGAGGGTCCTGGCGCGCCGGCAGGAGACGTCGCTCTGGTCTCCCATGCCACCGCAGCAGCCGGGGGTGGTCTCTCGGTACGGCGACCTGGTCGGCCTCGACTCCCTCACCCCGCCCAAGCGGCTGGAGGTGCTGCCGTACGTCTCGTCGCAGGTGAGCCGCGAGCCTGGCGACGCCGCCAACCCGTACTACGACAAGTCGGCGACGTCGGCGCGCATCGGGGCCGACGTGCGTTACGGGCTCCCGGCGGGGCTCACGCTGACCGCGACGGTGAGCCCCGACTTCGGCCAGGTCGAGGTCGATCCGGCGGTCGTCAACCTCTCTGCGTTCGAGGTGTTCTTCCCCGAGCGGCGCCCGTTCTTCCTGGAGGGGGTCGACATCTTCCGGTTCGGCAAGAGCGTCACCTTCAACGACAACAACCCGAGCAACTTCTTTTATACGCGCCGCATCGGGCGCGCCCCGCGCCGCACGCTCGACGGGCTGGGGGCGGCCTACAGCGACGTGCCAGTGCAGTCGGACATCATCGCCGCGGCCAAGGTCTCGGGGAAGACCAATGGCGGGCTGTCGTTAGGCGTGCTGGGGGCCGTCACCCGCGAGGAGCGCGGCCGCTATGCCCTGTCCGATGGGACGCGCCGGTCGGCCATCGTCGAACCCCGCACCGAGTTCCTGGTGAACCGGTTGCGCCAGGACTTCCGCCAGGGGAACACGGTGGTGGGTGGGGTGGTCACCGGGGTGCGCCGCGAGCTCGAGGATCCGGCGCTGGCCCCGCTCTTCGTGCGCGATGCCGTCGTCTCGGGGGCAGACTTCGAACACCGGTGGGGCAACCGCACGTGGGCGCTGAGCGGTTTCCTCGCCGGGAGCCGCGTGAGTGGCGATGCGCGCGCGATGACCGGGCTCCAGCGCTCAGCGATCCGCGCGTACCAGCGCCCCGACGCCAGCAGCTTCGTCCTCGACAGCACGCGCACGTCGTTAGGCGGCTACTTCGGGACGCTCTCGGTGGCCCGCACCGGCGGCGAGCACTGGCTCGGCTCGGTCTCCTACGAGGAAACGTCGCCCGGCTTCGAGGTCAACGACCTCGGCTTCCAGACCCGGGCCGACTTCCGCTCGCTCTCCACCGCCCTCCAGTATCGCGAAACGCGCAGCGGCCGGTTGCTGCAGAGCTACGAGGCCAGCCTGTATGCCACGACCGCCGCCAACTTCGACGGAGATGTCGTCGAGCGGCGCGTGTCGCTGCTGTCGGGCGGAGTGCTGCGCTCGTTCTGGAAGTACAGCTTCTGGGGCTTTGTCCAGCCCGAGACCACCGATGACCGCCTGCTGCGCGGCGGGCCGCTCACCCGGAAGCCAACCGAGTGGCAGCTACGCAGCAGCGTCGAGACCGACTCCCGGCGCGCGATCATCGGCCAGCTTGCGTACGAGTACAACCGCAATGCGCAGCGCGAGTGGCGCCACACCGTGGAACTGGACATGGAGGTGCGGCCGGCAAGCGCGCTGCGCGTGCGGCTGGGTCCGAAGTTCGTGCGGCAGTGGGATGTGGACCAGTATGTCACCACGCGCCGGGATCCGCTGGCCACGCGCACCTTCGGCGGGCGATGGATCTTTGGCGACATCGACCAGAGCGAGGTGTCGTTCGAGACGCGGGCGGAGTGGACCTTCTCGCCGCGCCTCACGTTGCAGCTGTGGGCGCAGCCCTTCGTTTCCTCGGGGCGCTTCGCCGCGTTCAAGGAATTCAGCGCGCCGGGGGTCTTTGCCTTCGACGTGTACGGCCGCGACCGCGGCACCATCGCCCGTCGGTCCGGCCCGTCCGCCGACCTGGTGACCGTCGACCCCGACGGCGCGGGCCCCGCCGTGCCGTTCACCTTTGCGGAGCAGGACTTCCTCGTGCGCTCCGTGCGCGGCAATGCCGTCCTGCGCTGGGAGTACCGCCCGGGATCGACCTTCTTCCTGGTCTGGCAGCAACAACGCTCGGGCGCCGACGATCAGGCCGACCTCGGGGCGACGCGCGACATCGGCAGCGTCTTCCGCGACCCGGCGCGCAACGTCTTCCTCGTGAAGGTGAGCCACTGGCTGGGGCGCTGACGCCAGCGTGAGGCAGGAGGGCCTAGCGTCCGCGTGCGACTAGCGTCCGCGCGCGGCTAGCGTCCGCGAGCGCTCACCGGCCAGTGCGACTCGACGATGTTGCGGCGCACGCCGTGGATCACGTCGTTGAGGTGCACCACGATGCACACGTGGTTCGGGACCAGCCGCACCTGGTCGCCGACGCGCGGGCGCCACGACGAACGCGACAGGTCCAGGATGCCGTGTTCCTCGGACATGCGCTGCACGGTCACTTCGGGGCGGTCGAGCATCGCGGCATACCCCTCGCCACTCGCCCCGCGCACCGGCTCGCGCCCTAACGCCTTGCAGCCAGCATCGACGACCGCCTGTCCTTCGACCGCAGTGCTGACCACCGTGGCCAGGACCGTGAAGGCACAGTCCTCCCAGGCGCACGCGCCGATCTCGGCCGTCGTGCGATCGTTGTAGACGTAGGTTCCGGGCCGCACCTCGGTCACGCCGGGAATCTCGTGCATGCGCCACGCGGCCGGCGTCGATCCACCGCTCACCACCCCGGGCCGCACGCCGGCGTCCTCCATGCGCGCCAGCGCCAGCGAAAGATCGGTCCGCAGCTGCTCGAGCTTCGCGTCCTGCTCGCCCACCGGTTCGCGAATGTGCCCGGGGTAGAACATGATCCCCGCGAACGTGAGCGGCGGTTGCTCCTGCACCCGCATGGCCAGCGCGATTGCATCGTCCACGCGCTGGACCCCGACTCGGTGCATCCCCATGTCCAGCTCGACGTACACCTGCACCGGGCGATCCACGACCCGTGCCGTCGCGGCCAAGGCGTCGACGGCGATCATCGAGTCGACCGCCACCGTCAGCTGCACCTCTGCGGGAAGGGAAAGCGCCCGCGCCAGCTTTGCCGCTCCAAGCAGGGGATAGGCGAGGACGAGGTCACGCGTGACATCGGCCATCACCTCCAACTCGCGCGGCGTTGCGCACGTCAGCCCGACTGCGCCCAGCCGCAATTGCTCGGCGGCGATGCGCGGCGACTTGTGCGTCTTGACGTGCGGACGCAAGGCGAAGCCGTGCAGCGCCGAGTACTCGGCCATGCGGTCCAGGTTCTGCGCCAGGATGTCCAGGTCGACGAGCGCCGCGGGCGTCTCGAGCTGGTCTATGCGCAGCGGCGGCGCGTCGGAGTCGGTGTCAGGCTGTAGCGAGAGATGTCGGCGAAGCACGGAAAGGGGACGGGGGACGGGGGACGGGAGACGGGGGTGCGGCAACTTGCACTCCGCACCCGCGCGCGTCGAGCACTCCCGTCCCCCGTCTCCCGTCTCCCGTCCCGACTACCACATGCCGAGCACCCGCCACCAAATCGGCCCGACCGTCCCCCAGATCGTCAACGTCACCAGCGAGGTGATCAGTCCGAGGCGCCACCATTCCCGCTGCGAGACGTAGCGCGCCCCGAAGTAGATCGGTGCCGTCGTGGTGCCGTAGTGCGTGAGCGAGGCGTCGAGGTTGGAGGCGTACGCCAGCGCCAGCACCGCCAGCTGCGGCGGGGCACCGGCGGCAATCACCACCACCAGGAAGGGGGTGAACATCGCCGTGGCATGCGCCGTGATGCTGGCAAAGGCGTAGTGGGCATAGAAGTAGATGAGCACCAACGCCACCAGCGCAGCGCCCCACTGCCACCCCATCGTCACCCCTCCCGCCACTTCGGCGAACCGCTGCGTCACGCCCGAGCTGCCTAACGCTTCGGCCATGCGGACGAGCCCGCCATACCAGATGAACACGTCCCACGCCGCCCGGTCGCTGAGCACGTCGTCCCACGCCAGCACCCCGGTGGCGAGCAGGAAGCAGACCCCCATCAGCGCCACCACGGCGTAGTTGATCCCGTGCCAGCGGGTGGTCATCCAGAGCAGTGCGACGACAACGAAGACGAGCAGCATCATCCACTCGCCGCGCGTCGGCCGTCCCATGCGGTCGAGGACTCCTTGCGCCAGCTCGGCCGCGAGCGGCGTGTGCGTCACCGTTGGCGGCGCGAGGCGAAAGAGCACATAGGGCACCGCCAGGAGCGACAGAATTCCGGGGACGATGCCCGCCACCATCCAGGTGGTGTAACTCAGCTCGACGCCCGTGACGTCTTGCGCAAAGCGGGCGATGAGCACGTTCGACGCCTGACCGGTCAGGAACATCGCGCAGGCGACCACGTCGGCCTGATAGACGGCCACCATCAGGAACGCCCCCAGGCGACGCGCAGTCGGCCCGGGGTTGGAATCGTACGCCTGCGCCAGCGAGCGGGCGATCGGGAAGATCACCCCACCGGCCCGGGCACTGTTGGACGGCAGGATGGTGGCGAGGATCGTGTCAGTCCCGATGAGCGCGTAGGCCAGGCCGATCGATCGCTTGCCGAGCGCGCGGATGAACAGGTAGGCGATGCGTTCGCCGAGTCCCGTCTTCATCACGCCGCGCGAGATGAAGAAGGCGCACAGCACCAGCCAGACGAGCGGATCGCTGTACCCCTTGAGCGCATCGGCCGGGGTCATCGTCCCGGTCACGGCGATGGCGCAGACACCGAAGAGCACCACCGCGCCGGCCGGGGCCGGTCGCAGGATCGAGCCGACGATGGTGGCGATGAAGATGGCGAGCAGCCACCACGACTTGTCGCTGATGCCGTCCGGGGCCCCGGCTGCAATTATGGCGGCGGCGATCGCGACGACGACGAGCCAGCGCCACCACACACGAGGCGGTCCGTCGGTCGGCGGAGTGGTTCGAACTCCGGCCCCCTCGGCCGGATCGTCGGAAGCGGCCGCCGAGTTGGCGAGCGCGCCAGCGTCTGGTGGCGTGGCGCTCATGTGAGGTGCTGAGGATTCATGGGGCGCCAATATGTCGCTGGGTTCGCCATTCGGCTCCCCCACCTGCAACGTTTCTTGGGCGAGCCGCCAAATTTGGGTGGGTGTTGTGTCGTCTCGACATTCTGTGCTGACGGAACGCTACGGTGTCGCGACCGAAGCTGCTCGTGGGTACGCCAATCGGCGCCCCACCGCTCGTGCAGCTCACGACGTTAGGGCGGTGCGATCGGTCGAGGAGTGCGGCGCTTGCCCCACCGGTGGAACGGGCAACCCCCGTGCGACGAGCGAAGGGCACCGCGACGTCTCGGCGCTGTGAGAGAGGTCTCCTCCTGCCAGCGACTGACACGCTGCCGACGAGACGACGCAGGCGAACGAAGCTGCTGTCTGCTTCCCTCCACATCTAGAGAGAGACCGCTTCTGTGGATGCCTGTTCGTGGATCACCACCACTCCAGCGCCTTCACCGCATCATCGATCGCCAACCGGGAGCTGACAGCCATCGACAAGGTGTACCGTGCCGACTTGCCGCTCGCGGCGAGCGTTCCCATCGCCGACCAGCCCGACTCGAACAGCTCGGCGTTTCGCGGACGCCGCGACATGGGCGTGCAGCTGGCCTTCTCACAGATCGTCATGCCGCGCTGCGTCGGCTCGGACCTCGAAAGCTCTCGTCGCTCGAGCGTCGGCTACCGCTCGACGCGCAACACCACGCGAAGGAGTGCCACTGCGTACCTCCGGCCGGCGCACCACGCGATCGTTTCCTCTCTGAAGCTGAACGAAGCATCCTCGAGCGACGTATCGGAAAGATTTGGTGCGCCCGGGTTCTGCAGGCGTGGAGTTGCGAAGGGCCGGGCACCGACCTTGCATTGATTTTTTCAAATCGTCGTCGTACCGCCGAGATCGTTGAAAATGGGTGCGACGCGGTTCAGGGCTGTTGTCGTCACGGGGTCGCGCGCTCGACCGGGCGCGCGAGACGACGTGCTGGCTCAGTGTCATCCACAGGTGTGCCAACATCGTTCAGGCGAATGCCTAACGAACTCGACGGTAACCCGTGTCACGTAGGGAGGAGACTTTCATGAAGAACCTGCTCGCTCGCTCGACTGTTCTGCCGCTGGTGGCGTCCGTGCTGCTCGCCGCCTGTGCCGACTCCTCGGCGACCGCACCGCGCGTGCTCGCGACGGCTCCGTCCGCCGCGGTCGTTGGCGCGCCGAATCTCAGCGACTTCAACAGCTTCGCCGGTGAGCTTTGGGTCTGCCCGGATACGCCTGGGGGCGGAACCGGCTTCTACTTCAACTGGCGCATCGTCGATAACGCGACCAACCTCGTCGTGGCCAGCGGGAAGGTCGCGAATGCGTCCGCGCAGCAGTGCCTGCTGCTGGGAACTGTCCCGACGAACGTGAGCGGACGCTATACCGCCACGGTCAAGGAAGATCCGGGCTTCCCGTACAAGGTGCAGGGCATCTCTGCGTCGTACGGCAGCAACTTCCCCAACGTCCCGCCCACGCCGACGATCGAACTCGCCAAGCAGCGCATTTCGTCGCTCATGACCCACGACTTCGGCGTGCTCTTCACGTTCCACCACTAGTCGACACCGATACGAGCGCCGGCCCGCACGAGCGGACCCGCTCGTACGTGGTGCGATGATGGCGCGGGGCGATCCTTCGGGGTCGCCCCGCGCTCTTGCGTTTCCCTCCGTCACTTCGCGCGCGCCCGCCCGCCCGCCCGCGCCCGCCCGCCCGCGCCCTCACGAGTCCTCGTTTGCCCCGCTGAGCGCGCCTCAGGCCGGCCGCCCGGCCGCCGAGACGCGGGCCGTAACGTTGCCGGCGCTGGCGTCGGTTCCCGTTCCGCGCAACCATTACCGACGAGCCCGTGTCCCAAGGGCGGTCACTCGGGCGGGCAGATGGGCGGTTCGCGCCGGCAGGTGGCCGACATACCAACGGTGGGGTGGGTGATCGAGCACGAGACGATCGAGCGCGCCAAGGCAGGCGACGGTGCTGCCCAGCGCGATCTGTATGAAGCCAACGTGGATCGCATCTACCGAGTGGCCTTTCGCCTCGCGGGAGACGAGGACTTGGCGCGCGACTTCACGCAGGAAGCGTTCATCCGTGCCTTTCAGCGCATCGGGGACTTTCGCGGCGACTCGGCGTTTTCGACCTGGCTGCACACGATCGCCGTATCGGTCTCGCTCAACGGGCTGCGCAAGGTCAAGCGCATCCGCGCCCGCGAGACAGTGCTCGAAGAGGCGGTGTCGGTTGGTCAGACCGCGCGGCAGGCCGATCCGGATCTCCGCGATCGCCTGTATCGGTCCATCGACGCCCTCCCGGAAGGATACCGCACCGTGTTCGTACTGCACGACGTGGAAGGCTACACCCATGAAGAAATCGGCCGGATGCTGGGCATACAGTCCGGCACGTCCAAGGCGCAGCTGTTTCGGGCACGTGGACGTCTGAGAGAATCGCTGGCCGACTTTGCTGGAGCGTGGATCGCATGAGTGACGACAGACACGACGACCCGGGCAACGAGAGCAACGAGAGCAACGAGCAGTTCGACCGATGGCTGCACGCGTCGGTGCGAGACTACAATCGCCCGCGTGCCGAAGCGCTGCCGCACGACGTGCGGCAGGATATGTGGCGAGCGGTCGCGCGCGCGCTCCCGGCAACCACTGCGAGTACAGCTGCACCGACAACCGTACCAGCAACTGTACCAACCACCGCACCGCCGAACGTGGTGACGGCACGGCCGCCGGTTCGGGCTCATCGCGTCGCCAGACCCTGGTGGCTGATGGCGGCCGCCGTGCTGCTCCTCGCCGCCGGGATCGGCATCGGTCGGCAGTGGCGCGGCGCAACGTCGCAGATCCCCAGCGTTGCGTCGGCAGGCTCGCCCGATGGATCGGCGACGCCCACTACCGACAGCCCCGGGTCGTCGGCATCCCGCCCGGTCACCGCGTCGGCAACCGCCGAGCAGGTCGGCGAGCGCGCTGACGCGTCGGGACGCGCCACACCGATGGGCACGTCGAGGCCGGGGAATGCGAGCTACGACGTCGCGGCGGTTGCGCACCTCTCACGCGCCGAGGCGTTGCTGACGTCATTCCGCGGACCGCAGGAAAGCGGTGGCGACACGAGTGCGGAGCGCGCGCCGATGAATCGCTGGGCGCGCGACCTGCTGGCCGACACGCGTCTCCTGCTCGACTCGCCCGCGGCGTCCGATGCCCGCCGACGCGCCCTGCTCGAGGACCTGGAGATGGTCCTCGCCCAGATCGTTCAACTCCCGGCCGAGTCGTCGGCCGATCGTAGCCAGGTGCAACGTTCGATCGAGCGTGGCGCCGTCCTGTCCCGACTTCGTTCGTCCATTCCCGCCGGCTTTTCCAGCGGCACGTAAGGAGGCGCATAGCATGATGTTCACCCAACTCTTCGTCCGTGGGATCGCTGTGGCCGCACTGGTGCTCGGCCCGAGCGCAGCGCACGCACAGCCCGCCGCCGCTCCGCGAGCACGCATGCTGCCGAGCGAGCGCACGGGCCCTGCTGCGACCGCGCACTCCATCCCGTGGTCGAACGACCAGGTCAGCGACTCGGTCTATCGGCTGGCGCGCGAGCGCCTGAATCGCGGACAGTACAAGCAGGCCGCGGATCTGTTCCTCAGCGTCGCGCAACGGGTCGGCGCGAAGCCGCTGGCCGGCGACGCCCTGTACTGGCGCGCATACGCCCTCTATCGGGACGGCGGCGCCACCTCGCTGACGAGTGCCTTGGGCTCGCTCGACCGGTTGTCGCGCGACTTTCCCTCGGCGGCGTCGATCGGCGACGCCAACGCGCTGCGCATGCGCGTCTGCGGCGAGCTGGCTCGTCGAGGCGATGCGCAGTGCGCCGAGCAGGTGGCAGAGAGCGCCGCCGGGCGGGCGGCGAGCGCTGCATCGGCGTCCGCTTCGTCGGTGGCCCGTGCGCGCAGCGAGTCGCGGGCCGCTGCCCGCGCGCGCGGGCAGTCAGCACAGGAGCAGGGCTGTCCGCAGGATGACGATGATGACGAGCGCATCGCGGCGCTCAATGCCCTGCTGCAGATGGATGCCGAGCGCGCCCTGCCGATCCTCGAACGCGTGCTGGTACGCCGCGACAAGTGCTCGGCAGCGTTGCGTCGCAAGGCGGTCTTCCTGGTCTCGCAGAAGGGAGACGCCCGTGCTGCCGACATCCTCATGGGTGTCGTGCGCAGCGACCCGGATGCCGAGGTGCGTGAGCAGGCGGTCTTCTGGCTCGGCCAGACGCGCGACGAGCGCGCGGTGGACATGCTGCAGGAGATCCTGCAGAAGGAGACGGATTCCGACGTGCTCGACAAGGCGGTCTTTGCATTGTCGCAGCACCGGAGCGAACGTGCCGCGGCGATCCTGCGCGACCTGGCGCAGCGCGACGGGGCGCCGCTCAAGGTGCGCGAGCAAGCCATCTTCTGGCTCGGACAACAGCGCAACAGCGACAACGCGGCCTTGCTCAAGAGCCTGTATGCGCGGGTGAAGGAGGAGGCCCTCAAGGAGAAGATCATCTTCTCGATTTCGCAGAACCGCGCGGCCGACAACGCCCGCTGGCTGCTCGACGTCGCGATGGACGGCAAGGAACCGGTGGAGATGCGCAAGAAGGCACTCTTCTGGGCGGGGCAGAGCCGCGGCGTCTCGATGGACGACCTCGGGGCGATGTTCGCCCGCCTGGACGACCGGGAGCTGAAGGAGCAGGTGATCTTCGTCTACTCGCAGCGGCGCGACCCGGCGGCGATCGACAAGCTCCTCGAGATTGCGCGCTCCGACAAGGATGCCGAGCTGCGCAAGAAGGCGATCTTCTGGCTGGGACAGTCGCGCGACCCGCGCGCGCTGAAGTTCCTCGAGGAGCTTGTGGGCCGATGACAGTCCGACTTCTCTCCCTGCGGGCGCTGTTGGTCGTGGGCGCCCTCGGTACCGCAGCGCCGGCGCACGGACAGGACGCCGCGCAGCGGCTGGCGCACGTGCGCGACGGGCGTGTGCGATTCACGGTGGCGCTGCGTCCAGAGGTGTGCGGGTCGGGACAGAACGTCTGGCGCACGCGCGACGGGCAGTCGCGGACCACCTGGGGTGAACGGAACGCGCGCGATGTGGAGTACGACGTGGACTGCGATGCTGGGCCGGGGCGCGTGGTGATCGACAAGGATGGAGGCGTGGTGTCTGACCTGCGCTTCTACGTGGGTGGACGGTGGCGCGCCGGGGCGTCGGTCACCGACCTGGGGGCGGTCGGCGTGCGCGAGGCAACCGCGCTCCTGGTGTCGATCGCGCGCACGACGGACGGCAAGGCGGGGCGCAACGCGATCTTTCCGCTCACGCTGATCGACAGCGTCGAGGTCTGGCGCGAGCTGATGCAGCTGGCGCGCGACGACTCGCGTCCGCGCGAGACTCGACGCCAGGCGGTGTTCTGGCTCGGGCAGCTGGCCGAGGCCCCGGCGACGGCGGGGCTGGACGAGCTGGTCGGGGAGGCCGCGCTCGATCGCGACGTGCGCGAGCAGGCGATCTTCGCCCTGTCGCAACGCCCGAAGGACGAGGGAGTCCCGGCACTGGTGAACATTGTGCGCACCAACCGGGACCCGGCGCTTCGTCGCAAGGCCTTGTTCTGGCTGGGGCAGTCGGGCGACCCGCGGGCGCTGGCGCTGATCGAGGAACTGCTCGCGAAGCGTTAGGCGGCCCGCGGCCGGGTGGGGCGGCGGACGCCGCGTGCCGATGCCCCGGCGCGGCCTACCGGCCATGCGCTGCTGCCTCGAAGCCGGGTGCGCCATTGACACCGCTTCCGGCGGTCGGTAAGTAGACTGCGCTCGGCGACCTGCCGCGCCTGCGCCGTCCCTCGCCGATGACCGCCGTCCCTCCCGCCGCCAGCGACGACCCTGCTGAGGCACCGTATCGTCAGCTCTTCGAGCAGAACGTTGCGGTGCAGCTCGTGGTCGAACCGACAACCGGCGCGATCGTCGATGCCAATCGTGCCGCGGCCGACTTCTACGGGTATTCGCGCGAGGCGCTGGTCACCCGTTCGGTGACCGAGCTCGCCGCCCTGCCCGACGACGACGTGCTGCAGACGCTGGAAGTGGCCGCCGAGCTGGGGGCGCATTTGTACGCGTTCCCGCATCGTCATGCGTCGGGCGCGCTGCGACTGGTGGAGATCTACGCCGGTCCGCTCTCCTTGCACGGCCGGTCGCTCGTGCACATGATCGTGCACGACGTGACCGAGCGCGTGCGGGCCGAGGATGCCGCGCGCGAGCTGCATGCCGAGCGCGTGGCCCACCAGCGCACCGTCGAGTTGCACGCGCAGCTGCAGCGCCAGCAGACGCTGTCTCGCATCGGGGAGTTGGTCGCCGCGGTCGCCCACGAGGTGCGCAACCCGCTCTTCGCCATCTCGTCCACCCTCGACGCGATGCGCGCTCGCCTGGGCGAAACGCCGGAGGTGCAGCGCTACTTCCCCGTGCTCGCCTCGCAGGTGGAGCGACTCAACCTGCTCATGCGCGACCTGCTCGACTACGGAAAGCCGGTCGCGCTCTCGCTGGACGATGTCGAGGCGGAACGGGTCGTGGAGTTGGTGCTGGAACTGGTGCGAGCGATGGCACAGCAGGGAGAGGTGCGCCTGACCAGCCGGGTGTCGCCGACGCTTCCACCGCTGCGCGCGGATCGCCAGCGAGTGGTCCAGGTCCTGCAGAACGTCGTCGCCAACGCAGTGCAGCATTCCCGGCCGGGTGACGAGGTGGAGATCCGGGTCGATGCGACCAGGCTGGAGGATCGGCCGGCGATCATGTTTCGGGTGCTCGATCGCGGACCGGGCTTTGCGGCGGGTGAGGAGATGCGCATCTTCGAACCGTTCGTTTCGCGACGGCGTGGCGGGACGGGAATGGGGCTCGCCCTCGCGCATCGTCTGGTGCATGACCATGGCGGTGCCATCGAGGCGGGCAACCGGGACGGAGGGGGCGCGTGCCTGCGCGTCACCCTCCCGGCTAGCTGACGGGGGGAGGAAACGGTCGATGTCGCACGGACGCACGCGGTTGCTCTTTGTCGAGGACGATGCCGCGATCCGGTTCGCCGTTCGCGATTTCCTCGATGCACACGCCTTCGACATCCTCGAAGCCGATAGCTGCGCGACCGGGGAACAGCTCTTTCTCAAGGAGCGCCCCGACCTCGTGCTCACCGACTACATGCTCGGAGACGGCACGGCGCTCGACCTCCTGCCGCGACTGCGGGCGGTCAATGCGTCGATCCCCATCATCGTCCTCACCGGCCACGGGACGGTGGAGCTGGCGGTCCAGGCCATGAAGGAAGGGGCCGACGACTTCCTCACCAAGCCGATCGCACTCCCGGCATTGCTGGTCATCCTGCAGCGGGCAACGGAACGGCAGCGGGATCGCCAACAACAGCTCGCGCAGCAGGCGCGCCAGCGCCGGACCGCCGTCGATCCGTTCGTCGGTACCTCGGCGGCAATCCAGCACCTTCGGCAGCAGGCCGAGCGCGTGGCCACCGCCGAACGGCCGATCCTGGTCCAGGGAGAAACGGGGGCAGGGAAAGGGATCCTGACGCGGTGGATTCACGCCAACGGACGCCGGACCGAGCATCCGTTCGTCGATCTCAACTGCGCGTCGCTGCCGCGGGAGCTGCTGGAATCGGAGCTGTTCGGCCACGAGCGCGGCGCCTTCACGGGCGCGGTGGCCCAGAAGACCGGCCTGGTGGAGCTGGCACATCGTGGCACGCTCTTCCTCGACGAAGTGGGCGACCTCGAGCTGTCGCTACAGCCCAAACTCCTGAAGGTGCTGGAAGAGCAGGCCTTTCGCCGGGTCGGTGCGGTGCGCGACCGACAGGTCGACGTACGGTTGATCGCCGCGACCCATCAGGACCTCCCGCGATTGGTCAGTGAAAACAAGTTCCGCAGCGATCTCTACTTCCGGATCAGCACCATTCCCATCACGATTCCGCCGCTGCGGCATCGCGTCGAGGACATTCCGGTCCTGGCCCGTCAGTTGCTCGATCGGCTGGCGTTTGACATCGGGCGAGGACGCATCGAGCTGGCCGCGGATGCAGATCGCGCGCTCGCCACGTACCGCTGGCCGGGCAATATCCGGGAGCTGCGCAACGTCCTCGAGCGCGCGGTCCTCTTCGCCGCGGGGCCGGTCCTGCGGGCCCAGGACCTGAGCTTCGAGTCCGCCCCGTCGCCGGGAGGTCCTTCCGCCGAGGGTGACCTTGAGCTGACATTGGAGGAGTTGCAGCGACGGCATATCGTCGCCGTCCTGCAGCTGGTCGGTGGACACGTGGAGCAGGCGGCCGCCCGCCTCGGCGTTCCACGGTCCTCGCTCTACCAGAAGTTGAAGGCCATGCAGATTGTTGTCCCGAAGGGGCGCGGCCGGTGATCGGGGACCGGACAGTGGCGCGCGCGTGACGGCGCACGCGGAATTTCACCACGAATGGGCCGGCCCCACGCGCCGGCCAGGGCGGGGCAGAATGAGCGAGACCATGGAAGGGACAGGGATCGAGGTGCCCGTCGCGGCCGACACGGGCAACGTCGACAAGATCCGCGACATCCTCTTCGGGGCGCAGATGCGGGATTACGACCGCCGCTTTGCCACGCTCGAGGAGCGGCTGCTGCGCGAATCCAGCGAGACGCGCGAGGACCTGCAGCGGCGGCTGTCGGCGACCGAGCAGTTCCTGCGCAGCGAGCTCGAGGCGCTGTCGGGAGCGCTCTCGGCCGAGCAACGGGATCGCAAGGTGGGGGTGCGCGACGCCATGGATGCTACGGCGAACCTGAATCGCGAGCTCTCCGACCGGATCTCCGCCCTCGCCGAGCAGTCGGCGCACCAGCATCGCGAGTTGCGAAATGCCATGAACGACCAGCTGCGCCAGCTCGGCGAGGACTTCGAGCGTCGGCACCAGGAGCTGACCGCCGCGATGCGGCGTGAGTCGTATGAGCTGCGGACCTCCAAGGCCGACCGAGCGGCCCTGGCGGCCATGTTCGCCGAGGCAGCGCAATCGTTTGCGGCTGACGGCGAGCCGCGCTAGACGCGGCCCGGGACATGGACGACGAGCTCGTGCGCGAGCGGCCGGCTCCCGTCGCTGACCGCGAGGTGTCGCGCGGTGGCGGCGATCGGTGGCAGGAGCTGCGCGACCTGCTCGTCACCCCCGAGCAGGATCGCCTGCGCGCCATCGAGCGACGGCTCGCCAGCCCCGAGGTGAATGTCGAAGAGGTGGCGCGCGTCCTCCCCGAGGCGATCACGCGCCGCTCCGCCGCCGACGGCACGCTGGGCCTCGCGTTAGGTCCGGTCGTGGGCGAGGCGATCAGCGCCTCCGTCCGGCGGGACCCGCAACCCCTGATCGACGCGATCTTCCCCGTCATGGGGCCGGCGATCCGGCGCGCCATCGCCAACGCCCTCTCGGAGCTGGTGCAGTCGATCAACACCACGCTCGAGCACACCGTCTCGATGCGCGGCCTGGCCTGGCGCATCGAGGCCATGCGCACCGGGCGCTCGTTCGGCGAGGTCGTGCTGTCGCGTTCACTCCTGTACCGCGTCGAACAGCTGTTCCTGATCCACCGCGAATCGGGGCTGCTCATCGATCATCGCACGGCCCCCGGCGTGGAAGCACTCGCGCCCGACATGGTCGCGTCGATGATGACCGCGCTTGGCGACTTCGCGCGCGACTCGTTCCATGTCGGCCAGCAGCAGGGATTGGATTCCATCGCGCTGGGCGACCTCACGGTCTGGGTGGAAAGCGGGCCGGGGGCATTGTTGGCGGCGGCCATTCGCGGGCAACCCCCGCTGAGTGTGCGCCTGGCGATGGCGCAGACCGTGGAGGCGCTGCACCTCGCCCATGCCGGTGAGATCGAACGATTCGGGGCCACGGGGGTGGCGTTCGCAGTGCGCGATGGAATCCTCGAACGCGCGATCGTGTCGCAGGCGCACGCGGCGCCGAGGCGTTCACGCTGGCGGACGTGGCTGCTCGCCGCAGTTGTGCTTGCATCGGTGGGATGGTGCGCGGTTCCGCGCGTGCTCGAGCAGCGACGGTTCGAAGGCTACCTCGATCAGTTGCGGCGGGAGCCGGGGGTGGTCCTGGGCTCGGCCGGGCGCGAAGGGGGGCGATTCGTCCTGACGGGGCTGCGCGACCCCCTCGCCCGTGACCCCGGCGCCCTCGCCGCCGCGGCGGGGCTCGATTCGTCTACGGTCGATGCCAAGTGGGAGTCGTACATCGCCCTGCGTCCCGACTTCGTCGTACGGCGCGCGCAGGCGCTGCTCGTCCCCGGGCCGGCAACCACCCTACGGATGGCCGGCGACACGCTCGTGGCCGAAGGTGTGGCCTCGGCGAGCTGGCGCGGGGAGGCGCAACGACTCGCGCTTGCCGTCGCCGGCGTCACGGCGCTGCAGCTGACGGGACTTGCCGACTCGGCGACCGTGGCGCTGCGCGCCGCCGCCGACTCGCTTGAAGTCGTCTCGTTCGACTTCCCCACCGGCAGCACCGAGCCGGTTGCCGGCCAGCAGCCACGCGTCGCCGCGCTGGCCGGCCGCTTGCGCACCCTGCTCACGGATGCCGCCAGCGCCAACCTCGCGGTGCGTATCGACCTGATCGGCTCTGCCGACAGCGTCGGCAGCGAAGCGACCAACGCCGTCCTGCGCCGCGGGCGTGCGTCGCGCATCCGGGCCGCGTTGGTGGCGAGCGGGGTTCGCCCCGACCTGGTGGTCGCGACGTCGGACACGAGCACGAGCAGTCGCGTCCTGCGACAGGTGCGCCTGCGGATCGCCATCGACGAACGGTAGCTTCCGCCCGTCTCCCGTCTCCCGTCTCCCGTCTCCCGTCTCCCCCCGATCGCCCACCATGGCACTCGTTCAGAAGAAGGTCTGCATGCTCGGCGCGACCGCCGTGGGCAAGACGAGCCTCGTTCGGCGGTTCGTGGAGTCGGTGTTCTCGGAGAAGTACCAGGCCACCATCGGGGTGAAGATCGACCGGAAGCTCGTCGAGGTCGGCGACACGACGGTGTCGCTGCTGCTGTGGGACCTGCAGGGTGAGGACGAGATCGAGCGCGTGCGACTGTCGTACCTGCGCGGTGCGTCGGGATTCATCTACGTGGCCGACGGGACCCGCCCCGAGACGCTGGACACCGTGCGCACCTTGCGCGCCGTCGCCGAGGCGACGGTCGGCGATGTCCCGTCGCTCCTGTTCCTGAACAAGAGCGACCTGGCCGAGGGATGGGCGCTGGACGAGTCGGCCATTGCGGCCAGCGGACTCGGGGAGCTGCCGACAATCCGGACATCGGCCCGAACGGGCGACCAGGTTGAGGTCGGCTTCCAGCGTCTCGTGCAGCAACTGCTCGTTTCGTAGACGCCGAGCGCGGGTCCACGATCCAGACGGGGCGTCCGGGTCAGGGAAACCCCTGCACGATTGGGTGTGCAAGCGTTTGCGCAAGACAATGGCTGGCAATGTCTTAGCGAATCGCTAGGTGGACGATTTGTGTGGCGCGTCACTTGCCTTGGTTGGGCTATCCAGACCAAGTCTCGCGACCCCCCGTGCACACTGACCCGCTCCGCGTCCTCATCAGCGAAAAAGAAAGAGCCCTGCTCTTCTCACTCAGCAACTACCTGACCTTCCGAGGGTGTCAGGTGGATTGCACCGAGCGGTTGGCGGACGCGCAGGCACTCGTGCACCACCTGCACTATGACGTGGTGGTGGTCGGCCTTCGGCCCGATGAACTGGCGCGGGTGCGGGAGCTTGCGGCGGACCTGCGCGGTCTGAACCACCCCACGCGCGTCGTCGCCCTCGCGCCCAAGTCGGTTGACTCCGAGTCGTCCGCCATGCGGGAGGCACGGCGTGGTTTGCTGCCCGTCGATCGGGTCATCGAGCGGGATCTTCCGCTCGCGGAACTGGCGCGCACGATATGCAGCGCTCTCGTCGACTAGGGCACGGGGCGCACGTGGGCGACGTGCAACTCGCGAGTACGCCGCGGGTCGCGATCTCGCGCGAGTCAGTGTGGCTCGTGCAGGTCCCAGGTCGTGCTGCGCCGAGCGACGAGCTCCTCGATCGGCGCGGGTACCTGGTGCTGTCGGCCTACGCCGTGTATCCGGGAACGCGTGACACGCGCGCCATCGGCTCCGTCGTGGAACCGGTGCTGCGCGCGCTCGCGTCCTCGCGCTCGCGCGCCGTGCTGGTCCTGACCGAGAGCAGCCTGTCGTTCGACGCGGCACGCATTCGAGCGGCCGCGCGGTTGGCACGGGACATCGGGATCGCGTCCATGGTGGAGATCACGGGCGAGTGGACCCCGACGCTGCTCGAACTGCTGGCCGCCTCGGCGCCGTCGTACGTGCGACTGGCACCGCACATGCTGCGCGGCGCGGCGACGATTCCCGACACGTTTCGCTCGCTGGTCCTGCTCAGCGACTTCGCGCGCACGCACGCGGTGGAGTTGATCGCCCGCAATCCGTACGACGCGATGGACCTGAACGCGATTCGCGCTGCGGGCATCGAGCTCGCGCAGTGGACCTCCCTGCCCGACGAGGCGCGAGCGCCGTCAGTCGCGATGGATTTCGCCCTGCGCGGCGTGTAGCCGCGCGTCGCCCGGAAGGGGGGCGACATCCTCGGGCTGCGCGCCCGTGTCTTCACGCGCGAACGCCAGTGCCCCACCAACCGAGAGGATCCACGCGACCGCGCTGCACAGCCGTACCGCGCGCCCGATGGTGGTGTCGTGCGGCAGCAGGTCCCACTCGGTTAGCAGGAACCACCAGTCATGCACCGTGTCGTCGCCGCCGAGCAGGGGGAGCAACTGTGCGCGCGCGTCGGAGACGTAGATGGCGACGTTGAGCAGGCTGCTCGCAACCCACGCGGTCACGATCGCGGCGGCGAAGCGCTGCCGTCGACGGGCGAAGTAGATGACGAACGTTGCCGGAACGATCACCTGAAACAGCGACCCACCCAGCGTCATGCCCGGCTCGCCGAACGGCTGGAAGACGAGGTGCCCCGCCTCGTGGATCGCCAGGTTGAGGTCATCCACGAGGTCCCAATACCCCGCGTCGCCCAGCCGGCGCAGGGCGTAGAACACGATGAGCGGCAGGCTGCAGAGCCGGACGACGAGTCTCGGAGTCATGGCGGAGTGGCGACCGTCAGCACGTCTCCATCCGGGTGGGCGTTGCGACCGGACGGAACCCTCACACAGGGACGAGCGGCAGCGCGTGATCGACACCGACCGACGCCGACCGACACCGACCGGCGGCGCCAGCAAGGCCCCGGCATCCCGCCTTGACTTGGTGAGCGCGCCAACGTAGAAACCGAGCCGTGGCGCGCGCGGCGCGCGCACGGGTCGTCCGGCAACAGGGGAACTCATGTCCAGCGTGGTCTATCTCAACGGGGAGTACCTCCCCCGCAGCGAAGCCAAGCTCTCCGTGGATGAGCGCGGCTTCTTCTTTGGTGATGGCGTATACGAGGTGACCCGGGCGGTTGACGGACACCTGTTCGAGTCGGGACGGCACATGAAACGCCTCGCCCGCGGCTTGCGCGAGCTGCGGCTCGAGCCGTCACTGTCGCTCGCGGACATCGAGGCGATCTCGCTCGAGCTCCTCCAGCGCAACGACATCACGTCGGGCGAAGGGACGGTCTACCTGCAGATCACCCGAGGCGCTGCGCCGCGGACGCACCACTTTCCGCCGGCCGGCACGCCGTGCACCGTCTTCCTGTCGGCCCAGCGCTTTGCCGTCCCGCACGACAAGCGAGCCACGGGCGTCGCCGTCGTCACGTATCCCGACATCCGTTGGTCGCGGTGCGACATCAAGACGGTCAACCTGCTGGCGGCGGTGATGGCCAAGCAGCATGCGGTCGATCACGGGGTGTTCGAGGCGATCTTCGTGAAGGACAGTGCCATCACGGAAGGGTCGCACACCAACATCTTCGGCGTGATTGACGGCGAGTTGCGCACGTACCCGTCGAGCAACCTGATCCTGCCGGGGATCACGCGTGACGTGGTGCTCGACGTGGCACGGGAACTCGGCGTGCCGATCAACGAGACCCCGTTCCACACGCACCACCTGCCCCAGCTGCAGGAGTGCTTCCTCACCGGGACCACGACCGACGTCATGCCGGTCGTGTCCATCGACGGTGTGACGGTCGGCGATGGCAAGCCGGGCAAGACGTCCATGGCACTGTACGACGCGCTGGCGACACGGCTGTACGGGGCGATTCCTGCCGGGGGCCGATAGGACGCCGGGACACGGCGGGCCGATCCGCGCCCGCCGCGCGACGGGCCCTCGTGCGCGTCAACCGAATGGGTCGCGGGCGCGTACCTTCGCGTAGCTTGCGAAGCGCTCGCGACCCGCTCGATCCGCACATTTCTTCCTCGCGCATCCCCATGTCGCTGCTGTCCCTTATGCCCACGCCGTCCACGCCGCGCGCCCTTGTCGGTGCGCTGCTCGTCGCTGCGCTCCCCCTGACGCTTGCGGCGCAGGCGCCGGTCTCCGTGCCGCGCGAGCATCCGGCCGTCAAGTCGGCGCTCGACGCCATCCAGCGCGACAATGCCTGGACGCTCGAACAGCAGGTCTCCATCTGCGAGATTCCTGCGCCGCCGTTCAAGGAAGAGGTGCGGGCCGCCGAGATGAAGCGCCGCTTCGAAGCGTTAGGGCTGGGCAATGTGCACCTGGACTCCATCGGCAACGTGATCGCCGAGCGCAAGGGCACCGGGACCGGGCCCACGGTCGCCATCGCTGGACATCTCGACACGGTCTTCCCCGAGGGAACCGACGTCACGGTCAAGAAGGCGGGGACGAAGCTCACGGCGCCGGGAATCGGTGACGACTGTCGCGGACTGGCGACCGTCCTGGCCGTCGCGCGCGCCATGCAGAATGCGAAGATCGAGACCCCCGGTACCATCCTGTTCATCGCCAATGTCGGGGAAGAGGGGCCCGGCAACCTGCGCGGCATGCGCTACCTGTTCCGCAAGCCGCCGATGAAGATCGACTACTTCATCTCGGTCGACGGGACCGGACTCGGCCTGACGACCGGCGCGGTCGGGAGCCAGCGCTACCTCGTGCAGTACCAGGGGCCGGGGGGGCACAGCTACGGCGCCTTCGGCATGGCCAATCCGATCCACGCCCTCGGTCGCGCGATCGCGAAAATCTCCGAGTTCACGGTGCCGGCCACGCCGCGCACGACGTTCAATGTCGGCATGGTCTCCGGGGGGACCTCGGTCAACACCATCTCCCCGTTAGGCGCGATGGAAGTGGACATGCGCTCCGAGTCGCCCCAGGAGCTGGCGAAGCTGGATGCCCAGTTCAACGCCGCGCTGCAGACCGCGCTGCGCGAGGAGAATGCCCGCTGGCCCAACGCGCGCGACACGGTCTCGCTCAAGCTGATCGACATGGGGATCCGGCCGGCGGCGCAGGTGAACGACACGTCGTTCATCGCCTTGACCGCCCTGGCCGCCGGCAAGTCGCTCGGCTTCACCGCGCCCACCGGCGCCTCGAGCACGGACGCCAACTACCCCATGAGCCTCGGCATCCCGGCCATCACGATCGATGGGGGAGGGGTCGGGCGCGGTGCCCACTCCATCGCCGAGTCGTATGACGATGGGGCCGAAGGTTTCAAGGGACCGCAGTGGGCGCTGCTCATCGTGAGCGCCCTGGCCGGACTGCGCGGGGCGACGTACCAGCCGTAAGTTCTCGCCACCTGCCAGAGCGGCCACACGGGCCTCGTCAGGTGCAGCACGTTACCACCAGTGCCGCACCTGATCGCCGTACAACCGCTGCATCGTCCGCCGGTTTGTCGGGGCACCGCTCGCCTTGAACGCGGTGTCGCGGCGCAGCGCGCGGGCGTAGCGCCGCTCGCCGGTCGGGAGATCCGTGTGCGGCATGTCGATCAGCGCCTGCTCCACCCGCCACACGCTGCGCGTGCTCAGGCGCCAGTCCGCAGGCGAGAGCGCGTCCAGGTGTGCCACACCGTAGGCGTTGATGCGTCCGGAGCCGTCGACGTACGGGTCCATGTACGAGCGCACCAGCGTTGCCACGGATGCATAGACCGGGGCTCGTCCGTGCAAGCCATAGTCGCGCGACCGCCCGATGGACCCCCACCTCCCACCGCGTTGGAACAAGTAGATGACATGGTCGAGTCCATCCGTCGACTCGATGTCAACCACGGTGGGTGGGTACCCGTGATGCTCCAACACCGCCGCTGCGAAGAAGACCGCTTCCAGGCACTGTGCCCGCCCGGCCTCGACCGACCCTCGGAACGTGCGAAGTGTCGCCTCCCAGTTGTAGGGCAGGGCCCGCAGGTATCGCTGCACCTGCCGCGGCGTCTTCAGTGTCGTGATGAGCTGGCGCTCGCGCGCGGTGTACGCACTGAGCGCCGGGGTGCGCGTGGGCAGCGACAGGAGCCGGGTGAGTTCGGATTTCCGGGGCATGAACGCATGAAGAGTGAAGGGAACGGCCGACGCCGGAACGCTACGGCGGCGCCTCGTCATCCACCACCGGTGCATGTCCAGGCGTTCCGAGCTCCACACGCGACCCGCGACTTGACGGCTGGTGCGCATGACTCGATCGTCGGGAGATGAACCCGACACCGCCCCGTGACTTCGCACGCGCCCTGACCGGTGGTTCCCATCGCTGGCTGGGGCCGATGCCGCGCGTCCTCGCCCGCTCCTTGGCCGTCGCCCTTGCTCTCGCCCCCGTGACCCTCGCTCCCGCGTCACTGGACGCCCAGGCTGCCGCCGCGCCCAAGCCCGTGGTCGGTCGATCCATGGTCACGACGACGCTCGGGATCGTCGCCAGCAGTTCGCCGCTCGCCGCGCAGGCGGGCACACAGATGCTGGAGCGGGGCGGCAACGCCATCGACGCGGCGATCGCGGCCAACGCCGTCATCGCCCTCACCGAGCCGTCGGGCGACGGGATCGGCGGCGACCTGTTCGCGATCGTCTACGAGGCCAAGACTGGAAAACTGCACGGCCTCAACGCCGCCGGGTGGGCGCCACAGGGTCTCGACGCCGCCTGGCTGCGCGCGCAGGGGCACACGAGCATGCCCCGCGGGATCCACACCGTCACCGTCCCCGGCGCGGTCGCCGGCTGGCAAGCCCTGAAAGATCGCTTCGGAACGTTAGGCTTCGAGACGCTGCTGGCACCGGCCATCTTCTACGCCGAATCGGGTTTTCCGGTGACGGAGCAGGTGGCGGGCATGTGGGGAAAGGCGGTCGAGAAGCTCGGCGCCAACGCGTACTCCCGCGCGACCTTCCTGCTCGACGGCACGCGCGCGCCACGCGAGGGCGACGTCTTCCGCAACCCGGACCTGGCGCAGACACTGGGCCGCATCGCCCGGCACGGGCGCGATGGCTTCTACGCCGGTCCGGTCGCCGACGCCATCGTCCGGCTCTCACAGGAGGAAGGGGGACGCATGACCCTCGACGACCTCCGCGAGCTGCAGCCCGAGTGGGTCACCCCGATCAGCACCACCTACCGCGGCTGGACGGTGAGCGAGCTGCCGGCCCCCACGCAGGGGATCGCCGCCCTCATGATGCTCAACATCATGGAGCAGTTCCCGTTCGCGCAGTGGGGCTTCCACAGCACCCGGCACTGCACACCATGATCGAGGCCAAGAAGCTGGCCTACGCCGACATGCTGCGCTACACCGCCGACCCGCACTTCACCTTGGTCCCCACCGCGGCGATGCTCGACAAGGGCACGGCCGCCGAGCGCGCCCGGGCGATCGACCCGTCGCGCGCAGCCTGCCAGGTCCCCCCCGCCCAGTATGCGTCGGTCAGCGGGCTGACCGGGAGCGAGACGATCTACCTGAGCGTGGTGGACAAGGACGGCAACATCGTCTCCCTCATCCAGTCGATCTATTCCGAGTTTGGCTCCGGCCTCACCGCCCCGGGAACCGGGGTGCTGCTGCACAACCGCGGCTCCCTGTTCTCGCTCGACAGCACCTCGGTCAACGTGCTTGCCCCGCGCAAGCGCCCCCTGCACACGATCATTCCCGCCTTCATGGAGAAGGACGGCGTGCGCATCGGCTTCGGGATCATGGGCGGGTGGAACCAGTCGCAGGCCCACGCACAGTTTGTCTCCAACATCGCCGACTACGGGATGACGCTGCAGCAGGCGCTGGAGGCAGGACGCTTCTCCAAGTCTTCCTTCGACGGCTGCGACGTCAACATCGAGTCGCTCGTCCCAGCCTTGATTCAGGGCGAGCTGAAGGCGCTGGGACACGAGGTCCGAGAGGTGGGGCCGCGCTCGAGCGTCTTCGGGTGGGGCCAGGCGGTCATGCGCACGAGCGCCGGCGTGAACTTCGGCGCCAGCGAACCGCGGCACGACGGAATGGCGGTGCCGCAGGGGGCGCCGCTCCCCGCCAGCCGCAAACCATAGCGCCAGCGCGGCAGGGGGCGATGCAGCGGTGTGTCGCCCCCGCGGGTCGCCCGCCAGGTCAGCGCTCGGCCCGCGCTGTCGGCGCCCACTTGTAGACCACGCCCCCCCGCATCACGAACACGACCCGCCGCACGGCGCTCAGGTCGCGCAACGGGTCACCGTCGACCGCGATGATGTCGCCCTCATACCCGGGTGCCAGCACGCCGAGTCGATCCCCCATCCCCAGCGCATCGGCCGCCAGCGACTGCGCCGATACCAGCGCCGCCATCGACGTCTGCCCGCAGTGCTCCACGCGTCCGAGAAACTCCTCCGCGTTGCGTCCATGCGCGCCCGCCGTGGCATCGGTCGAGAACACGACCCTCGCCCCCGGCGTCCCGACCGCAATCCGGCAGATCGCGAAATCGAGCGGAAGGTCGCGCTCCATCGTCGCCATCCCGGCCTCCGTGTAGTTGCCGACGCCGATGTATCGCGCCTTGTTGGCCAGGTAGTTCTGCACCACCAGTCCGACCTGCGGACTGATGAACGCACCGGCGGCAGCGGCGGTAGCGATGTCTGCTGCCGTCGCATAGGTCGCATGCTCCACCTGGTTGCACCCGGCGCGTGCGGCCGCGGAGACCTGCGACCGGTACGCGTGCACCATCGAGCGCATGCCGAGCGCCTTCGCCTCGCCGCACAGGATGGCGAGCTGCTGTTCAGTCAATGTGGGACGTGCCCCCACTCTCTGGCTCGTGCTGGCGAAGATCTTCACCAGGTCGGCCCCCTCGGCCTTGCGCGCCTGCACCAGTGCGCGCAGCTCGGCTGGGGTCCCCGTGCTGTCTCCCCGTCCGGCGATCCACGCCAGCGACGTGAGCACGCGCGGCCCGGGGAAGCCGCGGTCGCGAATCATGTCACGGAGCGGACCCTCCATCGGGTCGCCGACCGACTGCACCGTGGTGAATCCGCCCATCAACGTCTCCCATCCGGCGAGGGCGATCCCAAGGGCCGCCTCCGCCGGGGATTCTGTCCCGGTGGCGATACGCCCGGCGCGATCCCAGTGCGAGTCGAGGTGGACGTGCGTGTCGATCCACCCCGGCATGACGGTGTAGCCGCGCAGGTCGATCGTGGCCTCCGCCACCGGGGCATCGAGCGCCGAGATACGGCCGTCGGTCACCCGGATGGTCGCCCCGCGAAGCACGTTGCCACGACCGTCCAGCGCCGCGTCTGTCCGCAACACGATGGGGCCAGCGGGAGGCGACGGCGGCGCCACCGGGGCAACCTGCGCTGGTAGCGCGAAGGCCGCACCGGTGAGCAGGAGCGCGGCGCGAACGAGCGCGGCGCGAACGAGAGAACGCATGCGGAGCGGATGAGAGGCGGATACCGGGCAGGCACGCCGAAGTGCGTGCCTCGATGGTGCCAACCGAGTCCGTCGCGGCGCTCGCGTCAAGGCATCGCCCACGTCGCGCCCTTGCGACCGCACAACGGCGGCCGTCTCTTCCGGCAGTCACCGGCCTGCGAATCGCCCCCTCGTTCCCG
>Ga0138256_10000195_pt1 | contig 72118 bp, 64 predicted proteins | sample KNB2016incub_MG_FD_105486 | JGI IMG/M metagenome (GOLD analysis project Ga0138256, IMG submission 105486) | Active sludge microbial communities from wastewater in Klosterneuburg, Austria - KNB2014incub_MG | ecosystem: Engineered > WWTP > Activated sludge > Unclassified | place: Austria...
ATCACTGCACACGGTGAGGTTGCCGTTGGTACCCGCGTTGGTGGCCGCGTTCTCCACGACGGTGACGGTGGCCTGCGCATTGGTGCAGGGCGCCACGCCGGTCACCGTGTAGGTATAGACGCCCGGTGCCATGGTGGCGGGATCGTAGGTGCCTCCGACCACGGGGCTGGGTCCGGCCCAGGCCCCACCGGCCTGCGGGGTGCCGCCGAGCTGTGCGAAGAGGCTGACGGCAGCGCCATCACTGCACACGGTGAGGTTGCCGTTGGTACCCGCGTTGGGTCCCGGGTTCACCACCACGTTCACGGTGGCGGTGGCGTTCACGCAGGAATTGCCCACCGTGTAGGTGTAGATACCTGCCGGATCGGTGCCGGGTACGAAGGTGCCGCTGTGTGGGACCCCGCCCGGTCCCTGCCAGGTGCCTCCCGCATCCGGCGTACCGCCCAGGCTGGCGAACAGGTTCGCGTTGCCACTGGACGTGCACAGGTTCAGCACGCCATTGGCGCCTGCATCCGGCAGGGGTCCTCCGCCCTGGGTGGAGATGATGTTGATCGAGGTTGACGCCACGTTCTCGATCGGGCAGTTGCCATCCCGGGCCTCCACATAGACGTTCACCGGGCTGTTGTTGATGTCACCCGTCCAGCAAAGCGTACCGGTGGCAGGGTTGGTCCCGGTGATGGTGAAGGTGGCACCCGGCAGCAGCGTGGTGGCGTTCGAGGACAGCGTCAGCACCGTGGCCGCATCAGCATCGCTGAACACCACGTCCACGCAGAACGCCTCGCCATCGCAGACCTCGATCGAGTTGCTGCCGAGCAGAAGACCGGCGGTGTTGTTCACCAGTCCACCCGTTGTGGGCGCATTGCCCGTGCAGTTCATCACCACGAACATCTGATCGCGCATCACCGAGCCGATCAGGTTGCCATTGGCATCGAACTCCTGCACCAGCACGGCCACCACATAGTTGCCCTGCAGCGCCGCATTGAAGGTGAGCTGGCCGGTGGTGGGGTCCAACGTGATCCCGGGGATCGGCGCTCCCCCGTTGTAGCCGATGGCGTAAGGGACCGATGTGGGCACCGGAGCCGCGAAGCGGGCGCTGATCAGCGAGTACACGATGCTGTGGCCGTCCGGCTCGGTGACGCCGTAGTTGTAGTTCACCGTCTGTCCCGCACAGACGTAAGGGATGGACAGGTCCGTGAAGACCGGGGAGTTGTTGCACGGCGCTGTGGCATTGTCGAGCACCGCCTCCAGGTACATGCCGGGAGTGCCGGTGAGGTTCACCGTCGTGTTCCGGCAACAGATCGACCAGCTGATCGTCCAGTCGTCACAGGCCGTCAGGTTCACCACCGTCTGGAACTGAAAATGCTCGATGCCCGGCAGCGCTCCGCCGTTGCAGGTGCTGTTCGGCAAGGAGGTGGGGCAGAGCTGGGAGACCTCCGTACCTGGCGGGACGGGCAGTGCGTTGAGCGTGAAGGTGGTGCCGCAGTCACTCTGGAAGGTCAGGTTCTGCGGGATCGGGTCCACACCGGAGCAGTCCACGAACAGGTCCAGGTTCACCAGGTACTGGTCGCCGCCCAAGCACTGGTAGGTGATGCTGCCCCCGGAATAATGGTTCGCGCCGACCACCCCGCTCAACGCTACGGCGAAGGCCATCCACACAGCGCGGAGCGTCTGTGGCCAACGGGTGGAGGGGGAACGCATGGTAGGGGCGGCGGGCACCTGCGGATCAACCCGCGAATGTACGGTTTGGAGTTGCTGAAATCCAGTGACTTGTCGTGCACGTCGTCGTGTTCATGACCAACGCCTCGGATGCGTCCATCCTTAACATCCCCGTAACCCCGGGTTCCCGGGGGGATACTGTACTTTTGCCGCCCTTATCCGATCGCGTGAAGCCGGCCATTCGACCCCTGAGGACGTTAGGACGCATCAGGCCGTTGTCCGGTCCGCTGGCCTGCTCCTTCCTGTTACTCACCCTTCCCTGCTCCCTTTCCGGTCAAGAGCTGGATTCTTTGGACATCGGGATCCGACGGGACTCTTCCAGCGCCATGCAGGAGCGTGTGCCCGTGTACACGGTCACCTCCAGCGATCTGGAATCCGAGCTCGGTTCCCAGGACATCTCGGGCATCCTGCAATCGTCCCGCGATGTGTTCGCCTCCACAGCGGGCTTGAGCTGGGGCCCGGCCCGGTTCCGTATCCGTGGTTTGGACGGGGAGAACACCTCGGTGCTGATCAACGGCATCCTGGTGAACGACCCCGAGGCCGGATGGGCCACGTGGAGCCAGTGGGGTGGCCTGAACGACGTGACGCGCTCCATGGAGATCCGCACCGGCCTGTCCGCCTCACGCCTGGTGTTCGCCGGGATCGGAGGGTATTCGGCCATCAACGCGCGTGCCAGCGACCAGCGCCGCGGCACGCGCATCTCCTATGCCCTGAGCAACCGCGCCTACGACCATCGCGTGATGCTGACCCACAGCACCGGCATGATGAAGAACGGCTGGGCGGTGAGCGCCTCGGCCAGCTGGCGTTATGCGAACGAAGGATATGCCGAAGGCACCTTCTTCAATGCCGCCGCCTACTTCCTCAGCGTGGAGAAGAAGCTCAACGACCGGCACCGCATCGGATTCACCGGCTTCGGGGCCCCCATCCGGCAGGGCCGACAGGGCCTCGCCGTCCAGGAGGCCTACGACCTCACCGGCGACAATTACTACAACCCCTTCTGGGGTTATCAGAACGGCGAGAAGCGCAACGCCCGCGTGAGCTATGACCATAAGCCGATGGCCATCGTCACGCACTACTTCACACCGGACGAGCACACCTCCTGGACCACCAGCCTTTACTACACCGCAGGCCGGGACGCGCAGACCAACATCAACTGGTTCGATGCGAAGGACCCTCGGCCGGATTACTACAGGTACCTGCCCAGCTATTACACAGAGACCGACCCCGCTGAAGCCGCGCGCCTCACCGAGGCCTGGCAGAATGGGAACGCCGGTCAGATCGACTGGGACCAGCTCTACTTCGCCAACGGCAAGAACCTGTACACGGTGCAGAACGCCGATGGCATCGCGGGCCTCAACATCACCGGCAATCGCAGCAAGTACATCGTGGAGGGCCAGCGCAACGACCCGCGCCGCTTCGGCCTCAACAGCGTGTGGTCCAAGGCGCTGGACGACCACACCCAGCTCACCGCAAGCGTGGGTTATCACGACCACGTGACACACAACTACCGCGTGGTGGACGACCTGCTGGGTGGCGACTTCTGGGTGGACGTGGACCAGTTCGCCGACCAGGTGTCCGCGGACCCCGCTGTGGCACAGAACGACCTCAACCGCCCCAACGCCGTGATCACCGTGGGCGAGCGCTTCGGGCACGACTATGACATGCACGTGCGGCAGGCGACGGGCTTCGTGCAGTTCGAGCGCCGGTGGCAGCAGGTGGAGGCGTACGTCTCCGGCATGCTGGGCCATCAATCCTTCTTCCGCGAAGGGTTCATGGTGAACGGTCGCTTCCCGGACAACTCGTTCGGGAAGTCGGAGGTGCAGGGCTTTCTGCACTACGGCCTGAAGGCGGGCGCCGTGTACAAGCTCAGCGGCCGGCAGTTCGTCACCCTCAACGGCGCCTACCTCACCCGACCGCCCCTGGCCCGTTGGGCCTACCTGTCGCCGCGCACACGCGACGCCGTGGTGCCGGGCCTCACCACCGAGAAAGTGAGCAGCGCCGACCTGAGCTACGTGGTGCGCTTCCCCCGGCTGAAAGGCCGGGCCACCGTGTACTGGGCCAACATCGCCGATCAGGTGTGGGCCCGCTCCTTCTTCCATGACGAATACCTCACGTTGGTGAACTACACCATGCGCGGGGTGGATCAGCGCCACACCGGGGCCGAGCTGGGCCTGGAGGCGAACGTCACCTCCACGGTCAGCGTCAACGCCGTGCTGGGCACCGGCCGATTCGTGTACACGAGCCGCCCGCAGGCCAGCATCACCCGCGACAACAGCGAGGAGGTGTTCGCCACGGACCGCACTGTCTATTGGACCAATTACCGGGTGGGGGGCATGCCGCAGACCGCCGCTTCGCTCGGCCTGCGCTACAACAGCCCCAAGTTCTGGTTCATCAGCCTCACGGCGAACTACTTCGCGGACATTTACCTGGACCCCAACCCGGACCGCCGCACCGCCGAAGCCCTGGAAGGCCTGGTGGTGGAGGATCCGCAGTGGGAACAGCTCCTGGAACAGACGAAGCTCGACAACGCGTTCACCCTGGATCTCTTCGGCGGCAAGTCGTGGATGGTTCAGCGCAAGTACCGCATCGCCCTGAACGTGTCGGTGAGCAACCTGCTGAACAACCAGGACTTCGTGGTGGGCGGCTTCGAGCAGCTCCGCTACGAACGGATGGACGTCGACAAGTTCCCCCCGCGCCTGAGCTACCTGTTCGGTCGCACCTATTTCGCCATGCTGAGCATCGGTTTCTGATCATGAAGCACCTGACCCACACCCTGTCCACCGCCACCGGCCTGGCCGTCCTGCTGTTGTTGAGCGGCTGCGACAAGGAGCTCGACACGCCGCCGGAGCGCACCCTGCCCACCGGATCGGTGCTCAGCATCAAGCGACTGCGCGACCTGCACGCGACCACCTTCGCCTACCTCCCGCACCGCTTCACGGGCGATTCGTCGGTCTACGGCGTGGTCACCGCCGATGAGACCAACGGCAACCTCTACAAGAACATCTACATGCAGGACGATACAGCGGGCATCGTTCTGCGTCTGAAGAACAGCGGCGGTCTCTACACCGGCGACCGCATCCGCATCTACCTCAAGGGCACCACATTGAGCAGTTATGCCGGCCTGCTCCAGCTCGACTCGGTGGACGTGGACAACAACGTGGTGAAGCAGGAGACCCTGGTGCCCGTGGCGCCCAAGGTGGTATCCGTCACCCAGATCACCCCCGCCCTGCAGGGCCAGCTCATCCGTCTGGACAGCGTGCAGTTCATCGCCGATGAGGCCAATGGCGTCACCACCTGGAGCGATGCCGTCAACCAGAGCAGCGTGAACCGCACCCTGGAGGACTGCGACGGCAACACGATCATCGTGCGCACCAGTGGCTATGCCAACTTCGCCGCGCAGGTGCTGCCGCAGGGCAACGGCTCCTTCACCGCGGTGGTGGGCCAATTCGGCAGCGATATGCAGCTCTTCGCCCATGACCTTTCGCTGGTGCAGCTCTCCGGCCCGCGCTGCGGTGCCTTCGGCATCCAGTTGCTCCTGAAGGACTTCGAGGACGGCAGCACCACCTCCGGTGGCTGGACCCAGCAGCAGGTGAGCGGCACGGTGGGCTGGACGGCCACGGCCGGCTACGGCTCGATCACCAACAACAGCGGCGGGGTCTACACCGCCTGCGAGACCTGGCTCATCAGCCCCTCCGTCAACCTCAGCGCCACCACGGCGCCTGTGCTCAACTTCGAGACCTCCGTCGCCTTTGCCGGCGCGCCCTTGGAAGTGTTGGTAAGCACGAACTACAGCGGCGGCGCTCCGTCCACAGCGACCTGGACGGCGCTGAGCCCGACCCTGGCCACCAACGCCACCTGGACACCCTCCGGCGGCCAGGCCCTCACCCCGTACATCAGCGGCAACTTCCGGTTGGCCTTCAAATACACCGGCTCCAGCACGGATGGCCGCCGCTGGAACCTGGACGACATCGTGATCACCGACAACTGACCCGTTCCCTTCCGCACCCCCCTAACCCTTCACCGATGAAACACATTACTCTCCTCACCGCACTGCTGCTGGGGCTTTCCGCCCAGGCGCAGACGATCGTGGCCACCAGCTTCGAGAGCTGGACCGGCAACGTGCCCGACGGCTGGGTGGGCAGCAAGACCAACCTTGCCGCCGACAGCATCCAGCAGGCCGACCAGAACATCCAGTTCGGCACCTACGCCGTCCGCCTGGTGAGCGCCACCAACACGCACAAGCGCTTCACCACCACGAGCCAGAGCGTGACCGCGGGCACGGCCTACAACATCAGCTTCTATGCCCGTGGCAACGGCGAGATCCGCACCGGCCTGTTCGATGGCCGCGCCACCGGGTTCGGCTATGCGCCCTACAACCCCTACATCACCGTGAACGGCACCACCTGGACACCCTACAGCCAGCAGGTGGTGGCGGAGAACGACACCATCGACGGTGAGTTCATCCTCAGCGTGCGCAACACCCTCGCCACAGGCGGCCACTTGGAGGTGGACAGTGTGCGCATCTGGTCCGGTGCGGTGAACCCGCCCACCGACGCGAGCATCTACGAGATCCAGTTCACGACCGACCCGAACGGCGCTTCTCCGCTCGTGGGCCAGACGGTGAACACGGGCGGAGTGGTCTGCGGCGTGGCCAGCAATGGCTACTGGCTGCAGAGCGGCACCGGCCCATGGTCCGGCCTTTACGTGTTCGACAGCTCGCCGGTGGCCCTGGGCGACAGCCTCACCCTTACCGCACTGGTCGAGGAGTACTTCAACCAGACCCAGCTGAGCGATGCCGCCAACGTGAACATCGTGTCGCCGGGCAACCCGGTGGACGTGCAGGCGGCCACCACCGGCATCGTGGGCCAGGAACAGTGGGAAGGTGTGCTGGTGCAGGTGACCAACGCCGATTGCACCAACGACGACATCGCGAACAACTTCGGTCAATGGACGATCGATGACGGCTCGGGCGCCGTGCTGGTCAACGACCTCCTGTACGCCTATACCCCGACGCTGGGCGTGAACTACGACGTCACCGGCCTGGTGTCCTACAGCTTCAGCGAATGGAAGATCGAGCCGCGCTTCGCCGCCGATGTGGCCATCTCCACCGGCCTCAACGAGCAGTTGCTGGCCGCCTCGCAGGTGTGGCCCGTGCCCGCCACCGACATCCTCACCGTGGATGTGCAGGTGCCGGGTGTTCGCTTCCAGGTGCTGGACGCCACCGGTCGCCTGGTGGGCGAGGGTTCCTTCAGCGCCCTGCGCAACACGCTCCCGGTCGCCGGCCTTCAGGCAGGGCTCTACACCCTGATGCTCGCCCGCGATGAGGCCCGCAGCAGCGTGCGCTTCACCGTGGCGCGCTGATCGACATCCCGCGACGTTTCAAGGGCCCCGGTGCATGCGCACCGGGGCCCTTGCCTTTTCCTTGGGCCCGAAGGCGTGATCAGTGCACCGGCCGCACCAGTATGATGTACACCGGGAAGTGGTCGCTCCACCCGTTGGCCCAGGTGTCGCCCACGAAGGTGCGGAAGGGGTATCCGCTGAACGCGCCGTCCTGCTGGCGCAGGTAGGGCTCGTTGTACACGCGTACCCCGTAATACCGGTAGCGGTCGTCCGAGCGGGCGGCCAGGGAGGGCGTCACGATGATCTGGTCGAAGAGGTTCCAGGAGTCGCGCCAGGCCAGCGAGCCGATGCCCTTCTCGTAGAGCGGCTCCATGGGGTTGAAGAGCGCACGGCCTGTGGCTTGTTCAGGCCGGGCCGTGGTCATCAGCCCGCCACGCACGCTCTTGTCCACCGGGTCGTCGTTGAGGTCGCCCATGTAGATCACCCGTGCGCCCGGGTCGCGTTGCTGCAGCGAATCGATGAGGGCGCGGCCCAGCTTGGCGGCCAGCATGCGCTTGGGCTGCGATCGCTTCTCGCCTCCGCGCCGGCTGGGCCAGTGCGCCACGATCACATGCACCGTGTCTCCGTCCATGAGGCCGCTCACCAGCAGCTGTGCGCGGGTCCGGAACGCCGTGTCCGCCGGGTCCACAAGCGGCACGCTGCGGTGGCCCAGCAGCGTGAAGTACCGCGGATCGTACAGCAGGGCCACGTCCACCCCGCGCCGGTCGGGACCGTCCTCGTGCACGATGCGATACCCGCGCTTGGCGATGGCCTCCGCCTTCACCAGGTCCTCCAGCACACGGCGGTTCTCCACCTCGGCCAGGCCGATCACATGCACGCCGTCCGGGTGGACGTCCCTGCCCAGTTCGCCGATCACGCGCCCCATCTTCTCCACCTTCGTGCGGTAGCGCGTGGTGCCCCACAACTTCGGTCCGCCCGGCAGGAATTCCGCATCGTCGGTGTCCGGCGAGTCGATCGTATCGTAGAGGTTCTCGACGTTGTAGAAGCCGATGCAGGCCGCCGTGAAGCGCTGGTCGGACTGTGCGCAGGCCACAGGCCCGCAGGCGAAAAACAGCAGGGCGAGGGGCGGAAGGGAACGATGGCGGGAACGCATGGCGGCGCAAGGTAGCCCGGTGCGTGGGGGCGTCAATACCGGGGGAAGAGCAGGTCGTGGCGTTGGTTGTAACGCCGCAGGAAGGCGAAGAGCGTGCCGGGCTCGTTGCGGGCCCGTTTGCCCAGCGCGCGGAACTCGGCCAGCAGCTCCGGGTCGTCCGCCAGCGCCTGATCCATGCCCGCTGCACTGAACGGCAGGAAAGCCCCCGTGGCCATCACCAGCAAGCCCTGCGACTCCATCGTGTACGTGCGGGTGCCCCCCGTCCCGTAGAAGGAAGGGTCCCAGTCGCGGATCACCTGCGTGTAGAGCAGGTGGCTCAGGGCGCCCATCAGGCCGATGCGGTGGAAGCCCGTGGCCGTGCTGAGGTACACCACGTTGTTGGAACAGAACCCCCACACCGAGCGGTCGGGCACGGCCGTGGGCCGTCCCAGGCTGTCGGGCAGGTGCCAGGTGTCATCGCCCCGCGGGTCGATGCGCAGCCCCTGCCGATCGGTGAGCTGCTCCAGGCCGGCCGAGGGTGCGTTCAACCGGAACTCCCGGAAGCTGCGGTAAATGCCTTCGCGGAAGTCGAAGCCGGTGCTGTACGGCACCCGGATGGTGTCCATCTGTCCGGCGGTGCGCAGACCGGTCGCGAGCCCCAGAAGCAGGATCAGCGACCGCATCATGGGGCGAAGGTGCGCACCAGCCCGATCACCTCATCGGGTGCCTGCACGTGCACCCAGTGGCCGGCATAGTCGATGGTCTCAACCCGGGCCTGCGGGAACTGTTCGCGCAGCTGGGGCAGGTCCTCCCGCGTGATGTAATCGCTCTGCCCGCCTCGGATGAAGAGGGTTGGGGTGCGCACCACCTCCGGGCCGGCCGCGGCCAGGATGTCGTGGATGTCGTGCGCCAACAGCGGCACATTGAAGCGCCACGCCAGCTGCTCGGGGGTGGCCCAGTACAGGCTCTTCAAGAGGAACTGCACCACACCCGGTTCGCGGATCGATGTGGCCAGATGGTCCTCCACCTCCTTGCGGGTGCGGAGTCGTTCGAGGTCGCATGTGGTGAGCGCCTGCAGGATGTGGGCGTGCCGGTGCGGTGGGTATTCCCGCGGGCCCATGTCGATCACCACCAGCCGGTGCAGCAGTCCGGGGTGGCGCTGCGCCAGCACCATGCCGGTCTTTCCGCCCATGCTATGGCCCACCACCACGGGCTCATGCAATCGCAGGTCGGCGATCAGTGCGGCGACATCATCGGCCATCAGGGCGTAAGTGATGCGGTCGGTGTGGGGCGAGCGTCCGTGGTCGCGTTGGTCCACCAGCACCACCTCGAACTCCTCGGCCCACGCCTTGCCGATGCTGTTCCAGTTGTCGCTGCTGCCGAAGAGACCATGAAGAACAAGCAAGGGACGGCCTTGGCCCATGCGGCGATGGTGGAGCGGGACGGTGCTCATGGTCGCAGTTCGCGGAGATAGAGCTGTACGGTGTTCTCCCATCCGAACTGCAGGGCATCGCACACCAGGGCGTGGCCGATGCTCACCTCCAGCAGCCCCGGAACGTGCTCCTGGAAGTACCGCAGGTTGTGCCGGTCCAGGTCGTGCCCGGCGTTGAGGCCGAGGCCATGCGTGGCGGCAGCCTGCGCGGCGTTCACGAAAGGGGCCACCGCCGCTTCGCGATCGTTGTGGTACCCCGCCGCATAGGGCTCGGTGTACAGCTCGATCCGGTCGGTACCGGTGTCCGCCGCATGCCCCACCTGTTCGCTATCGGCGCCCAGGAAGAGGGAGGTGCGCAAACCGTCCGCATGCAGGCGTCGCACCACCTCACTGAGGAAGGTCTTCCGCGCCCGGGCATCCCAACCGGCATTGCTCGTCAGCACCCCCGGGGGATCGGGCACGAGGGTCACCTGGGCGGGACGCACCTCGGTCACCAGAGCGAGGAAGTCCTCCGACGGATAGCCCTCGATGTTGAACTCGGTGGTGAGCACCGCCCGCAGGGCGCGCACGTCGCTGCGGCGGATGTGGCGCTCGTCCGGACGGGGGTGCACCGTGATGCCCTGCGCGCCATGCCGTTCCAGCAACAGGGCGGTGGCCACCACGTCCGGGTTGTTGCCGCCGCGCGCGTTGCGCAGCGTGGCCACCTTGTTGATGTTGACGCTGAGGCGGGTCATGCGATGCACTACCTTGGGCGCGGCAGGCGGCGCCGAAAGTACGCCGGTGCCGAGGCCCCATGCACGCCAGCGACCTCATCGCCCCCGATCTTCCGCCCCTGCGGCCGGACGACACCGTGGGCCGTGCGCTCGATTGGATGGAGGAGTTCAAGGTGCGCCACCTGCCCGTCACCGAGAACGGCCGGTTGGTGGGCCTGGTGCGCGATACCGACCTGGTGGACCGCAACGATGCCAAGGCCGCGGTGCGCGAGCTGATGGGTCAGGCCGAGCTGCCCTACGTGCGCGGAGGCCAGCACATCTACGACGTCATGAAGGTGATGGCCGAGCGCGGCCTCACCGTCCTGCCCGTGCTCGACCCCACCGGCACCTACCTCGGCGCGATCAATGAGCACGAGGCGCTGCGCCGACTGGCCGAAGCCATCAACATCGGCGAACCGGGCAGCGTGGTGGTGCTGGAGATGAACCAGAACGATTACAGCCTGCAGCGCATCGCCGGCATCGTGGAGAGCAACGGCGCCAAGCTCCTCAGTGTGTACAACCGCACCCTGCCCGAGGGCCCGCGCGTGGAGGTGACCCTCAAGGTGAACCGCGAGGACATCAGCGACATCCTGCAGTCCTTCGAGCGGTACGATTACTTCGTGAAGAGCATCTACCAGGGTTCGAAGTTCCACGAGGACCTGCGCGGCCGCTACGACGAGCTGATGCGCTTCCTGGACCTGTGAGGGCCCTGTGCTCATTGCCTCTTGTTCTCGGTGTGACCTTCTCGGTCGCGGTCCGTGGCCCGGTCCGTGCGCAGGCCGAACCGGCCTCCGTGCACGTCCGCGCCGTCCTTGTCCTGGGCAACAAGGTGACACGCGAACGCGTGGTGCTGCGCGAGCTCACCTTCCGGGAGGGCGATACCCTTGCTCAGGAGGTTCTGGCAGCAGCGGTTCGCCGTAGTACGGAGAACCTCCTGAACACCGGGCTCTTCAACACCGTCAACCTCGTTCCGGTGCCCATCGGACAGGGCGAAGTGGTGGTGCAGGTGCACCTGAACGAGCGTTGGTACCTCTGGCCGGCGCCCATCCTGGAGGTGGGCGGCGATCCGAACTTCAACACCTGGTGGCTCACCCGCGACCTCGGCCGGCTGAACTGGGGCGGCTATCTGTACCGCTACAACGCCCGAGGGATGAACGAGACCGCCTACGTGCTGGCGCAGTTCGGCTATACACAGCGCTTCGCCGCGAAGTACAGGGTGCCCTTCCTCGACCGCTCAGGGCGCTGGAGCCTGTCCGTGGGCGGCGGCTACCACCAGCAGCGCGAGATCACCGTGGGCACTGCGGACAACGAGCGCATCTTCTTCCGTCCCGCCGAAGGCCATGCGCGCATCGAGTGGAACATGGAGGCCGAGCTCGGTCTGCGTCGTGCCCACGACGTAAGGCATGCCTTCCGCGTGGGCCACCGCGATGCGCGTGTGGTGGACTCGGTGGCCTGGAGTTGGCCGGACCACTTCAACGACGGGGCCCGGCGCCTGGCCTTCATCACCCTTGGATACACCGTGATCCGCGACCGCCGCGACTCGCGTGTGTTCCCACGGACCGGACGCTATGCCGAGCTGCGCGTGGACCGACTTGGGCTCGGAGGACCTCACGCGCCGGACAACACGGTGCTGTACGCCACAGTGAAGGAGTGGTGGACCCCGGCCGACCGGTGGACCCTGGCCATCGGCCTGCGTGGACGCAGCACCCTGGGTCCGCCGATCCCTTATTTCCTGCAGGAGGGGCTGGGCTACGCTCACTACGTGCGAGGGTACGAGTACTACGTGATCGACGGACAGCACTTCGCGCTCGGCCGGTTCAACGCCTTGTTCACCCTGCTGCGGCCGCGGATCCAGCGCCTGGGCTTCATGCCGATGGAGGCCTTCCGCACCCTTCATCTGGCCCTTTACATCAACGCCTTCATCGACGGCGGACGCGTGTGGGACGACCGGTATGCCGCCGCGAACCCCTTGGCCAACACCTGGATGCACGGTGCGGGGCTGGGGCTTGATCTGGTGACCTCGTACGATCAGGTGCTGCGGGCCGAAAGCGCCCTCAATGGCCGGGGAGAACTCGGTTTCTTCCTACATTTCACGCAACCCTTCTGACCCCATGCGGATCGCCGTTCAGGCCCGCCAACCGGAGCCGAGCACCCTGCCCTTGATCGCCGGTCTGCTTCAGGCGATGCCCGCTCACGGCCTCGCTCCCATCGTAGACGCTCAGCTGGCCACCCTTCTGGCCGACACCGAGGGAGCGGTGCCGCACGCCACCTTCGATGCCGGTGCCCCCCCGGCGGGAACGGACCTGCTCATGAGCCTGGGCGGTGACGGCACCTTTCTGCGCGCTGTCGGCCTCGTGGCCCGGAGCGGCATCCCGGTCCTGGGCGTCAACCTCGGCCGCCTTGGCTTCCTGGCCGCCATGGGCCCCGACCAGGTGCACGAGGCCCTCGGGCTGCTGGCCCAGCGACGCTTCGTGCTGGAGGAGCGCATGATGCTCCAGGTCACCGGCTGCGAGGCCGAGCTTGGTGACCAGGACCTGGCGCTCAACGACGTCAGTGTGCACAAGCGGGACACCTCGTCCATGATCGCCGTGCATGTGCATGCGGAGCGCCGCTTCCTGAACACCTACTGGGCGGACGGCCTCATCATCGCCACGCCCACGGGTTCCACGGCCTATTCCCTCAGTTGCGGAGGGCCCATCCTGGACCCGTCCTGTCGCAACCTCGTCATCACCCCCATCAGTCCCCACAACCTCAACATCAGGCCCATGGTGCTGCCGGACGCCTGCGTGCTGCAGGTGGAGGTGGAGGCGCGGGAGCTCAACTACCTGGTGAACCTGGACAACCGCAGCATCACCCTCAGCGGCCGCCGGGCCATCGGGGTGCGCAAGGCCGGCCTGGTGGCCCGCATCGCCCACCTGCCGGACCACGACTTCTTCAGCACCCTGCGCCACAAGCTCAATTGGGGTCTGGATGCCCGGTCGGCCCCGGGGCCCTCGGCCTAACTTCGCCCCCGCGTGGCCCGTATACCACGGCGCTCCGCACCTGCGTTACCCCGCTCATGCGCCTGGCGACAGCCCTGCTCCTTCTGATCCCGGCCTGCGGCCTTCAGGCCCAGTCGGTCAGCGAGATCGGCCTTACCGGCGGGGTCATGTACTACATCGGCGACCTGAACCCCTACAAGCACTACCCGTCCCGCACCAAGCCGGCCGGGGGGCTCATGTTCCGCTACAACTTCGACACCCGCTACGCCATCCGTGCCCAGGCGCTCTATGGCGTACTGGAGGCCTATGACAGTGATTCGCCCGACAGCCTGCAGGTGGCCCGCAACCTCAGCTTCCGGACCAGCCTCTTCGAACTGGCCGTGTTGGGCGAAGTGAACTTCTTCAACTACAGAGGATTGGGCAAGGACGGCCGCAGCTGGACCCCCTTCGTGTTCGCCGGGCTCTGCTACTTCCGGGCCAGCCCGCGGGCGCAGCTCAACGACACTTGGTACGACCTGCAGCCCCTGGGCACCGAAGGACAGGGTTCGCCCGAGGTGCCTGGTGCCGCCAAACCCTACAGCGTCGACCAGGTGGGCATCCCCTTCGGGTTCGGCCTGAAGTTCAACTTCGGCGGCCATGTGGACCTCCAGCTGGAGTGGGGCATGCGCCGCACCTTCACGGACCATATCGATGACGTCAGCGGCACCTACGCCGACCCCGACCTCATCAACCCCCTGGCCGCCGAGCTCTCGGACCGCAGCGCCGACCGGGACGTGGTGGACCGCACGGGGCAGGCCCGGGGCGACGCGCAGACCCGGGACTGGTACCAGTACACGGGCCTCACCCTGTCGTACGTCCTGACGAAGTTCACGGAGTGCGACATGCTGTATTTCCAGAAACGGCGCTGATCCGGGCATTGTGCGATCTTTGCGGCCCTTCCCGCCAGGGGAGGCCCCCATGGACCTGAAGGCCCGCATCGATCCCGCCAGGGTGCCCGCCCACGTGGCCATCATCATGGATGGCAACGGCCGGTGGGCCACACGCCAGGGCGAGCACCGGGTGGTGGGCCACACCAGCGGGGTGAAGGCCGTCCGCGATACCCTGGTGGGCGCCACCGAGATCGGCATACGCCACCTCACCTTGTACGCGTTCAGCACAGAGAACTGGAACCGCCCCCAGGCGGAGGTGGATGCCCTCATGGACCTGCTTGTGCGCACGCTCATGAGCGAGGTGGACAGCCTCAACGAGAACGGCGTGCGGCTCAATGCCATCGGCGATCTGGAGAGCCTGCCCGGCGACTGCCATGCCATCCTGCAGCAGGCCATGGCCCGCACCGCCCACAACGACCGCATCACCCTCACCCTGGCCCTGAGCTACAGCGCCCGCTGGGAGCTGGTGCACATGGCCCGTCGGTTGGCCCGTGAGGTGGCGGAGGGGCGCCTTCGGACCGAGGACATCGATGAGGCGGCCGTGGCGGCCCACCTCACCACCGCCGGCATGCCCGACCCCGAACTCCTGATCCGCACCAGTGGGGAGCAGCGCGTCAGCAATTTCCTCCTCTGGCAGATCGCCTATGCGGAACTCTATTTCAGCAGTGTCCTCTGGCCCGATTTCCGCAAGGAGGACCTGTTCGAGGCCGTGCTGGATTACCAGTCCCGGGAACGCCGTTTCGGACTCATCAGTGAACAGGTGAACCCCCGGTGACGACGAGGATCCCACAACTCCTGCTCCCGGTCCTGCTCGGGCTTTCCGCTGCGGCGCAGGTGGACGAGCGGCGGTACATGGACCCGTCCGTGCCCCGCGAACTCGAGATCGGCGGCATCACCGTCACGGGAACCAGCACGGTGGACGTCAACGCGGTGATGCTCTTCAGCGGGTTGAAGGTGGGCCAGCAGGTGACCCTGCCCGGGCCGCGCATCGCCGATGCCGTCCGCAACATCTGGGAGCAGAAGCTCTTCAGCGATGTGCGCATCGAGGCCGCCGAGATCCGTGGCCGCACCGTGTTCCTCAACATCGTGGTCACCGAGATGCCGCGCCTGTCGCGGTTCAAGTTCGAGGGGGTCACCAAGAGCGATGCGGACAAGCTGCGCGAGCGCATGGAGCTCACGCGCGGCCAGCAGGTGAACGAGGGTCTTCTCACCAACACCCGTGGCACCATCCGCGCGTACTACGTGGAGAAGGGCTTCCTGAAGGCCGATGCCGACATCGAACAACGCACCGACTCCCTGATGGAGAACAGCGTGCTGCTCATCATCACCGTGAAAAAGGGCAAGCGGGTGCGGATCAAGGACGTCGACTTCATCGGCAACGAGGCCCTCACGGACGCCAAGCTGCGCAGGGCGATGAAGAAGACCCGCCGTCGCCTGTGGTACAATCCGTTCGCATCAAGCAAGTTCCTGGCCAAGGAATACCGGGTGGACAAGGAGAACCTGCTGGACACCTACAACGAGAAGGGCTATCGCAACGCGGCGATCCTGCGCGACAGCACCTGGTTCGTGAACGACCGACGGCTGATGGTGAGGATCGAGCTCGAGGAGGGCCGTCGCTTCTACTTCCGCGACGTGCGCTTCAGCGGCAACACCAAGCACAGCGACCGGGAGCTGCTGGACATCCTCAACATCAAGCGGGGCGACGTGTACAACAAGAAGGTGCTCGACAGCCGGATGTACATGAACCAGACCGGCCGCGACGTCAGTTCCCTCTATATGGACGATGGCTACCTGTCCTTCTATCCCGAGGTGATCGAGGTGGCCGACGGCGACAGCATCGACCTGGACATCCGGCTGCGCGAAGGCAAGCAATACCGCATCCGGAACGTGCTGGTGAAGGGCAACACGAAGACCAACGAGCACGTCATCCGGCGTGAGATCCGGACCAAGCCGGGGCAGCTCTTCAACCGCAGCGACGTGCTGCGCACCCAGCGCGAACTGGCCAACCTCGGCTACTTCGATCCCGAGAAGCTCGGTGTGAACCCGGTGCAGGACGCGCGCACCGGCACCGTGGACCTGGAGTACACGGTGGAGGAGAAACCCAGCGACCGCCTGGAGCTGAGCGGCGGCTGGGGGGCGGGCCGCCTGGTGCTGTCGCTCGGCCTGTCCTTCACCAACTTCAGCCTGCGCAACATCACCAAGCCCGCGGCCTGGCAGCCCCTGCCCGCCGGCGATGGACAGACCCTGAACCTGCGGGCCCAGACCAACGGCCGGTTCTTCCAGAGCTACAGCCTGAGCTTCGTGGAACCCTGGCTCGGCGGCCGCAAGCCCAACGCCCTCAGCATCTCCGCCTTCCACTCGGCCCAGAGCAATGGCGAACGGAAGTACGTGGACACCGAGGACGGCCGGGTGGACAACCCCCTGCGGCAGTCCCTGCTGATCACCGGCGGATCGGTGGGCCTGGGCAAGCGCCTCACCTGGCCCGATGATTACTTCCTGCTGCGCCAGACGATCAGCTACCAGCTGTACGATCTGCGCAATTGGAACCAGCTCTTCGCGTTCAACAACGGCCAGAGCAACGTGCTCGCCTACCAGATCCAGCTCTCGCGCAACTCGGTGGACCAGCCCTTCTTCGCCCGCAGCGGCTCGGACATCTCCCTGAGCCTGAAGGCCACCCCGCCGTACTCGTGGTTCCAGCCGGGCCGCGACTTCGCCGCCGAGCCTCCGGATCAGCGCTACAACTGGGCCGAGTTCCACAAATGGAAGTTCACCACCCAGTGGTTCACCCGCATCACCCGCAGCAAGAGCGGGCACGACCTGGTGCTGATGACCCGCGCGGGCTTCGGCTTCCTGGGCCGCTATTCGAAGAACCTCGGCAACAGCCCCTTTGAACGCTTCTACCTCGGTGGGAGCGCGCTCACCGGCTTCCAGCTCGACGGGCGCGAGATCGTGGGCCTGCGCGGCTACGACGACCTCTCCCTGGCGCCGAACACGGGCAACTTCCTCATCAACAAGTACACCGCCGAACTGCGCTTCCCCATCTCCCTGAACCCCTCGGCCACCATCTACATGCTCACCTTCGCCGAGGCCGGCAACACGTGGGGCGTGTTCGACCGGTACGATCCCTTCCAGTTGTACCGCTCGGCCGGCGTGGGCCTGCGCCTCTTCCTGCCCATGTTCGGACCGATGGGCCTGGACTATGGCTGGCGCTTCGACGATGTGCCCGCAAGCCCCGCCATGGCCCCGGGCCAGTTCCACTTCACGATCGGCATCGATCTTGGGGAGCTCTGAGCCCGATCGCCTAATTTCGACGCCTTCCATGAAGCGCCTCCTTCCGCTACGCCTGCTCGTCCTGAGCATGCTGCTGCCGGCGATCGCCAGCCACGCCCAGCGCATCGCCTTCGTGGACACCAAGTACATCCTGGGCAAGATGCCCGACTACCAGAGCGCCCAGAGCGAACTGGACCGCCTGAGCTCCCAGTGGCAGAAGGAGATCGACGATCGCTGGGAGACCATCCGCAAGCTGCGCGACGCCTACAACGCCGAGGCCATCCTGTTGACCGATGACATGAAGGCGAGCCGCCGCGAGGACATCGAGAAGAAGGAACGTGAGGCAAGGGACCTGCAGAAGAAGCGCTTTGGGCCCGATGGCGACCTGTTCAAGAAGCGCGAGGAGCTCATCCAGCCCATCCAGGACCGCATCTATCAAGCCATCAAGGAGGTGGCCGGCACCACCTACGTGGCCATCTTCGACATCGGAAGCAAGGGCAACAATGTGCTCTTCGCCAGCGAGAAGTACGACAAGAGCGACAGCGTGCTGCGCAAGCTCGGCATCCGCCCCGACAAGGAAGGCGAGCCCGGGAACACGCGCGGCAATGATGACGATGATCAACCCGAGCGCCAGCCCGATGATGGCGGCGCCCAGCCCCAACGCGACGGCGGCACCAGCCCCGACCGCGGCGGTGGCGAGAACACGATCAAACCCCCACGATGAGCAACGGACCCATGAAGACCCTCCTCCTTTCCCTGGCCCTGGTGGCCACCGCCGCCCCGGCCTTCGCGCAGGCGAAGCTCGGTCACATCGACCGCCAGGCCCTGATGCTCACCCTGCCCGAACGCAAGGACGCCGAGACCAAGATGCAGGCCTTCGCCAAGAGCCTCGACGACCGCCTGAAGGCCATGGGCGCCGAGTACCAGCAAAAGGTGACCGACGCGCAGGCCAAGGAGGCCACCATGACCAACACCGAGAAGGAGATCGTGATCCGCGAGATCTCCGAGCTGGAGAAACGCATCACCGACGCCCAGGAGAAGGCCCAGGAGGACCTGGCCAAGCAGGAGGAGGAGTTGCTGCGCCCCATGGTGGAGAAGACCAACAAGGCCATCCAGGACGTGGCTGCAGAGAACGGCTTCACCTACATCTTCGACACCAGCGCGGGCTTCGTGCTCTACTACGAGAAGGGCGAGGACATCCTGCCCAAGGTGAAGGCCAAGCTCGGCATCCAGTAGCCTAAGTTCGCGCCGTGCGGGATCCCCGTCCCATCGGCGTTTTCGATAGCGGCATCGGTGGCCTCACCGTGGCCCGGGCCATCCGGCAGGCGCTCCCCGCGGAGCGCCTGCTCTATTTCGGCGACCAGGCCCATGTGCCTTACGGCGATCGCGACGATGCGCAGATCCTGACCTTCAGCGAGGCCATTGCGCACTGGCTGCTGGAGCGCGATGCCAAGGCGCTCGTCATCGCCTGCAACACCGCCAGTGCCGCCGCGCTGAAGCCCCTGCGCGAGCGGTTGCCGCATGTGCCCATCGTGGGCATGGAGCCCGCCGTGAAGCCCGCCGTGGAGCATACAAGGACCGGCGTGGTCGGGGTCATCGCCACCGTCGCCACCATGCAGGGCGCCGTGTTCGCCAGCATCGTGGAGCGCTTCTCCCAAGGCGTCACCGTGCTGCAACAGGCCTGCCCCGGGCTGGTGCGGCAGATCGAGGCCGGTGAACTGGACAGCCCGCGAACCGAGGCCATGCTGCGCGGATGGCTGGAGCCCATGCTCGACCGCGGCATCGATGCCCTGGTGCTCGGTTGCACGCACTACCCGCTCGTGCGCCCGCTGATCGAGCGCATCGTGGGGCCGGACGTCCGCGTCATCGATCCCGCGCCGGCCATCGCGCGCCGGCTGGCCCAGGTGCTCGCTGAGGCGGACCTTGCCGCCGGGGAAGGCGAAGGCGGCATCGAGGTGTACACCAGCGGCGAGGTGGGCCGCCTGCGCGGCATGCTCCTTCGCCTGGGCCTGGGCCCCTTGCCGGTGCACGGTCTCCAGTGGACGGGCGGCCGCCTCACCCCTCCGTGAACCAGCTCGCGTACAGTTGGTAGTTGCGGGCGATCCGCTCGATCTCGCCGCTCGAGAGCTCGGGGCTCACCGGACCGATGCGCCGTGCCGGCACGCCGGCCATCAGGCTGCCCGGTTCCACCACCGTGCCCTGCGTGACCACCGCACCCGCCGCGATCACACTGCCGCTGCCGATCACCGCGTGGTCCATCACGATGGCGCCCATGCCGATGAGCACCTTGTCGTGCACCGTGCAGCCGTGCACGATGGCCCGGTGGCCGATGCTCACATCGTCGCCGATGGTGAGCGCCGCCCGTTCGTACGTGCAGTGGAGGACCGCGCCGTCCTGCACGTTCACCCGGTGGCCGATGCGGATCGCGTTCACATCGCCCCGCACCACCGCATGGAACCACACGCTGCAGCGCTCGCCCATCACCACGTCGCCCACCACCACGGCGTTCTCGGCCAGGAAGCACCCCTCGCCGAACCGCGGCTCATGGCCGCGCACCTGCTTGATCAGCGCCATGCTCAGGGTTTCGCCTCGGTCGGGAGCTTTCCGCAGCCTTCCTTCTGGCAGCAGGCGGGCAGCTTGGCGAAGGCCTTGGGGTCGCCCGGCATGCCGTCAGCGCTGTAGCCCAGCTTCACCAGCGCAGCGCGCAGCCCCTCCGGGGTGTTCTTTCCGGCCTTGTACGTGACGTGCACCGTGGAGGTGGCCAGGTCGACATCGACCTGCCGCACGCCTTTCTCGTAGATCAGGTTCTCCTCGATGGTGCGTTCGCACATGTCGCAGACCGTGCTGCTCACGATGTCGAGGTGAGCGTCATCCCCGTGCTGGGCGCTGGCCTGGGAGGCCCACAGGGCGAGGAGGAGGGTGATGGTGTGTTTCATGAGGGGTTCTTCGTGGGTCGGAGGGTGTAGCGAAGGCCGCCATAGATCATGGCGCCCACGGTGGGGCCCCAGATCAGCGAGGCGTCAAAATACGGGCCATAGGGATCTTCGGGGGCGATGATCTGCCGGGTCTGGCCGGCGCTGGTCAGGTTCTCGCCCCCGAGGTAGAACTCCCACGCGCGCCAGATGAAGGTGACCTGGGCGTGCAGCGTGGCGTAGGCGGGCGATCGGCGCGGGAAGCGGTAAGGCTCGGGGTTCGCCGTGGTCCAGGGGATGCGCGAGCGGCTGAAGAGGTTCACCGAGACGTCGGCCCGCCACCGTTCGTTCGGGCTCGCCCACGCCAGGTCCACCAGGCCGCGGTGCGGCGGTGTGAACGGCCGCTCACGCAGCACCCCATCGTAGGTGGTGGCCACATCATACCAGCGGTAGCTCAGTTTGAGGTCCAGGGTGCGCGAGAGCTCCACCTGCACGTCGGCCAGCACGCTCGTGGCGTAGCTCGGTCCGTCCAGCATGTAGAACACGAGCAGTTGCGGCGAACGGTCCAGGTCGGCCACCAGTTGAGTGGTGAAGCGGGTGTGGTATGCATCAAGGCCCACGGCCCATCTGCGCTCGATCCACTTGAACTTGTGCAGGGCGCCGGCCCCGAAGGTCCACGCCCGCTCAAGTCCGGGCTCATTCTCCACCACCACCCGCCGCGAGCTGGCCAGCACGGCCGCGTTCTCCACCAGCGGATTGGTGCTTCGGAACCCGTGCCCCACGCTGGCGCGCGCCACCGTCAGCGGGCCGATGTCCCACTTGGCGTGCAGCCGCGGGCTGGCCACGGTGCCGTACCAGCTGTTGCGGTCGGCCCGCACACCGGCCACCACGGCCACGTCCCCGGCCTGCAGGGTGTATTCCGTGAACAGCCCGGGCATCACCTCATTGCGCGCGAAGCTGCTGTCCTGGAAGGTCTCCTCGAAGTCGTCCACCTGCAGGCTCAGACCGGCCTTCAGCTGGTCCTTGCCTCCGCGCGCGAGCTGCTGGTAGATGCCGCTCACGTAGCCGCTGAGCTGCAGCCCTTCATGCCGGCGCTCCCCGAACCGCGCGGTCAGGTGGTGCCGGCGCAATGCGGTGACGAAGCCCAGGCTTCGTGTGGCATCGTTGCGGAACACGAAGCCGTGCTTGGCCAGCAGGTCGGTCATCGCATTGCGGATGTCCACCACATAGGGTGCGTGATGGTCGGGTGGTCCCTCGAGGTGCATGAACGTGCTGCCACCCTCGCGGATGTCCTCCACATGGCGCACGGCCACCTGGGTGGTGCGTCCCTCGCGGGCGTGCATGAAGCGGTCCATCACGTTGATGCGCCGCGTCCGGGGCATGTCCATGAATCCGTCCCGGTTCTGGTCCATCTCCGTGTTGAACCAGTTGCCATGCACCAGCAGCAGGTTGGCGGCGTGGGGTCCGATCCGCTGTCGTGCATGCACATTGGCCTCCGCACGGCCCTGGCTGTTGCCGTAGAGGTTCACGAAGAGCGGAGGCTCGTCCAGCGGGTTCAGGAGGCAGAGGTCGATCTGACCCGTGATGGCGTTGGGACCGTTCACCGCAGTGCCCGCTCCCTTGCTGAGGTTGATCGCATGGATCCATGTACCCGGTATCAGGGTGAGGCCCGAGCTGGCGCTGAGGCCGCGCACGAACGGCAGGTTCTCCACGCTGAGTTGCGCGTATTTGCCGTCCAGGCCCAGCATGCGCAGCACCTTCGAGCCGCTGATGGCGTCGCTGAAGCTGGCATCCACCGTGGCGTTCGTCTCGAAGCTCTCGCTGAGGTCACAGCAGGCCGCGCGCTTCAGTTCCTTCACCCCGAGCTGCTCCTGGCTGAGGATCGACCGGGTGCTCAGGGTGGTGCCCTGGGTGCGCTCCACCACGTCCACACCCTTCAACTGGCCCACGGGACGAAGCGTGATGCCCAACTCCCCGGTCGGTGCTGCCGGGACGAGGAGCGTATCCGTGGAGAATCCCACCAGTCGCGTGATGAGCACGGCGGGCAGGGTCGCCGGCAGGGGCAGGGTGAAGCGGCCGGTGCTGTCGCTGGAGGTGGCCACCACGGTGCCCGACCACACCACGGTGGCATAGGGCAGGGTGCCGCCATCCGCAGCGGAGCGCACGATGCCGCGGACCAGCGCCTCCTGGGCGGTCGTGCTCAGCGACCACAGGAGGCAAACGAGAAGAGGAACTCTGTTCGGGAACGGATGCATGGGAGATCGTTCGGTAGGACAAGGGGACCAAGGCCATGTAGGCCGGAACCACGGGTCGTCCGACGATCAGATCCTCAATACCTGCAGCCGCGCAAGCCGACGGGTCGCGGCCAGGGGAGGGGGGCCATGACCGCACACCAGCACGGCTGACCGTACCGCCAGGGCCGTCACCACCACCGGGGCGGGCAGCGACCAGTCATCCATCGCCACGGTGGCGATCGGATGCGCAGGCACGAACACGTCCTGAGCGGCATGGGCGGTGGTGGCCACGCAGCACTGGGCCTTCACCGTGGCGCCGGCGCCGGCCTCCGGTCCGGGGCAGCAATCGCGCAGGTCACCCAGGACGAGCTGGCTGTGCCCGGCCTCCAGGCAGGTCATGCGCGAAAGGGCGGGCGCCGCAGCGGCCAGGAGGAGCAGGGCCGCCAAGGCGGCATGCATCCAGCGCGTGCGACGGAGCGCGTTCATCGGGTGCAAAAATAGGCGACTACCTCCCGAATCCCCAGCCTCCCGCGTGCCCTTCTTGTGAACCCAAGACGCCTGGCCGGCGTCCTAGCTTTGCACCATGTCAGCCCCCAGCACGCCACCGCCCGCCTCGGTGTACGCCGAGATGACGCCCAACCCGGCCACCATGCGCTTCGTGAGCAGCGTGCCCCTGATGCCCGAGGGCCGCGTGCTGGAGTTCCTCTCCCCCGAGCAGGCCCAGGGCGTGTCCCCGCTGGCCGAAAAGGTGTTCAACCTGCCCATGACCACGGGCGTCCTCATCGGGGCGAACTTCATCACGGTGACCAAGAACGATATCGTCAGCTGGGACATGGTGCACCTGGAATTGCGCGAGTTCATCCAGGAACACCTGCGCACCGACGGCCGTGTGCTGTACGGTGACGTGCCCGCACGCGAGCTGGCCGAGGCCAACGACAGGGCCATGGGCCATGTGGAGCCTTCCGACGAGGCCGATGCGCGCATCATCGCGGTGCTGGAGGAGTATGTGCGCCCCGCTGTGGAGGGCGACGGCGGTCACATCGCCTTCCGGTCGTTCCGCGATGGCGTGGTGACGGTGACCCTGCGCGGCTCGTGCAGCGGGTGTCCCAGCAGCATGGTGACGCTGAAGGGCGGCGTGGAGAACCTGCTCAAACAGATGGTGCCCGGCGTGCGCGAAGTGGTGGCCGAGGAGCTGTGACCTTCAGGCCTCGGCCAGCAGATTGCAGCCTCTGACGTCGCTGTGGTCGAAGCGCCCCAGCACCTCGAAACTCCCGTCCGGGTGAAGTCGGCCCAGGTCCTGCGTACTGATGAAGGGACAGCTGGCGATGTTGCACAGGTCGATGACGTCGATGCCACCGGTGCGGCCCATCTGTTGCGGCGCGAACGGATCGTTCACCTCCCGAATGCGCACCGCCATCCATGGAGGGCAGTGGTAGCGGCCTGCGCCCGGGCTCCAGGCCTGGCTCAGCAGTTCGGTCATGCCGTATTCGCCTCCGACCTGGTCCACCCCGAAGGCCTGACGCAGCTGCGTGTGCAGGTCCTCGCGCACCAGCTCCGGTCGGCGACCCTTCATGCCGCCGGTCTCCACGATGTGCACGTGCCGCAGCGTCATGGGATGTCGTTCCGCCAGGTCGAGCAGGGCGAACGGCACGCCCAGCAGGAGGGTTCTTCGGCCTTCCTCCTCGGACCGTCGGAGCAGGTCGGCCACTTGTGCGTACTGGTTCAGGTACAGGCCACCGAGCGGATCGCCGCTGGCCTCCACCAGCCGCTGGGCCATGAGCACCAGCGAACTGTCCGGGCGCTCCAGGTAGGCCGGCAGCAGGGCGATGATCCGCCATGTCGCCGGTTCGCCCAGGGCGTTGCGGAAGCCGGTCATGAACGATCGCGCGTAGAGCTCCGGCCAGGGCACATGATGCCGGGCGGTGATGGCCGCGGTGGTGCCGCTGCTGGTGAAGGTGAGCGCCGGGGTCAGGCCTTCCAGCAGGACGCGGTGGTCCCGGAAGGCCTGGATGGGCAGGAAGGGGATGGCCTCGATGCTGCCCACCCGGTCCGGGGTGATGCGCAGGCCCTCCAGAAAAGCCCGATAGACGGGGTTGTGCGCCGCGTGCAGACGAAATAGATCGAGCGCCAGCGCGTTGAACGCTTCGGGTCCGTCGACCGCGAAGGGTCGTTCCATCCAGGACGACCACGCGTCAGCGGGCATGGCGATCGGCGCGCAGAGCCGTACTTTTGGAGTGATGCACCGGTTCGGAACGATCTCCTCAAAGGTAGCCGGAGCGCTGGCGCTGCTCCTGCTCACGGCCGGTTGCCAGCGCACCGAGGAGTTCCCCGTGGAGCCCCGGATCGAGCTCAAGTCGTTCACCACGCACGGGGATTCCGCCTCGCTGGTCATCACGTTCACCGACGGCGATGGCGACATCGGGCTCGGTCAGGGCGACACGCTTCCGCCCTACGATGTGGCCCCGTGGTTCTACAACCTGTTCCTCGACTACGAGGAGAAGCAGAACGGGGTCTGGGTGCGGCCCGCCCTGCTGCTGCCCCTGTACTATCGGGTACCGGTGATCACCCCGTCCGGGCAGGACAAGACGCTGGAAGGGGAGCTGGCCGTGGCCCTGACGCCCTGGCCGACCATTCCCAACACGCCGTTCGATACGGTGCGGTACGTGGTGAAGCTGGTGGACCGTGCGTTGCACGAGAGCAACACGATCACCACGGGTCCGATCGTGCTGCCTTGAACGCAGGTCAGAACTCGCCGCTCAGCGCTTCGGAGACGTTGATCAGGTGGTCGCCCACCTTCTCGCAGCTGTTGAACAGGTCCGTGTACACCAGGCCGCTGCGCACGTTGTAGTCGCCGCTTTCGATGCTGCGGAGGTGGGCCTTGCGCAGCTGGTCGCGTAGCTGGTTGATCTGCTCCTCCACCATCACGGCCTCGTCCAGGGCCACGTTCGTGCCGTCGCCCTCCAGGTTGCGGTGCATCACAGCGAAGGCCTTCTCCAGCAGAGCCATCATCTGCAGCAGGTTGTTGCGCTGCTCGGGCGTGAACCAGAGGCGATCGTCCGAGCGGCGTTCCAGGGCCTTGCTCATCTGGAAGAAGATGTCGCCCACGCGCTCCAGATCGCCGGCGATGGCCAGCAGGGCCCGGATGCGGGAGCTTGAGGCCTCATCGCGCACTTCGGCACCGGTCTTCGTCAGGTAGCGGCCCACCTCCAGTTCCATGCGGTCGGTGATCTCCTCGTAGCGGGCGATGCGGCGCAACAGCCGCTCGCGCTCCCCGGCTGCGGTGACGGTGAGAAGGTCGCGGGTCATGTCCAGCATGCGGCCGCACAGGCGCCCCAACTTCACGATCTCGCGGCGCGCCTCCAGTTCGGTGAGCTCGGCGGGCAATGGCACATCGGTGTCGATGTACTCCAACCGGTGCTCCTCATCGGCCTCACCTCGGCTCGGCACCGATCGCGTCACAAGGAGCTCAATGAAGGGCACCAGGCCGATCAGGAGCAGGGTGTTGACGGTGTTGAACAACACATGGAACCAGGCCAGGCCGTACTTCACCGCGTGCATGTCCGTGAAGGGCGACCCGCCGGTGCCTTGCTGCACGAGCCAGGCGACCCCCCTGAGGATGGGGCTGAAGAGGAGCAGCGCCCACAGCACGCCGATGACATTGAACATCAGGTGCGCGCGGGCGGCGCGCTTCGCGTACACGTTGCCCACCAGCGCGGCCACGTTGGCGGTGACGGTGGTGCCGATGTTCTCGCCGAGCACGATCGCCGCCGCCATCGGATAGCCGATGGTGCCGTTCTCGCACAGCACCATCGTCAGGGCCAGGGCTGCGCTCGAGCTCTGGATGACCACCGCCAGGAAGAGGCCGAAGAGCACGAAGAGGAGGATGCTGAAGATCCCGTTGTCCCCCAGGTCGCGCAGGAAGTAGAGCGCCTCGGGGCTCAGCACCGGAACGTTGTCGCGCAGGAAGTCGAGGCCGAGGAACAGCAGGGCGAACCCGATCAGGAACTGCGCCACCCGCCGCCAGCGGTCGCTGCGCAGGAACATGAGCGGGAAGGCCACGCCGATGATGGGGATGCACAGTTCGGCGAGCGGCAGCGAGGCGAAGCCCAGCACGCTGATCAGCAGGGCCTTCAGCGTGGTGCCGATGTTCGCCCCCATGATCACCGGGATGGCCTGCCGCAGGTTCATCAGACCGGCGTTCACGAAGCTCACCACCATCACCGTGGTGGCGCTCGAATACTGCAGCACCGCCGTGATGCCCATCCCCGTGAGCACACCCTTCCAGCGCGCACGCGTCATGGCGTTCAGCGCGGTGCGCATGCCCGTGCCGGCCATCTTCTGAAGGCCTTCGCTCATCACCTTCATGCCGTAGATGAAGAGCCCGAGCGAACCGGCGAGCTTCAGGAAGGCGAGGATTCCGAACGGCATGGGTCGACCTCCTCCCGGAGGTGGCGTCCAAAGGTACCGGGGTGGCCTGCGGCCATGTTAACGGAGCATTAAATCCCGTGTTCGGCGCGGCCTTGGGCCGGTTCCACGCATCGCCCCGGGTATCTTGGCGGCCTCGCATGCGCCCGATCCACCCACGCCACCTCATCCTCCTGGTCACCCTGGTGATCGGCGGCGTGACCGCGGGCGCGACGCTTGTCGTTACGGGTGATCATGGCCTGCCGCGGACCGCGCAGGCGATCGTCGTGGGTGTGTCGGCGCTGGTGCTGTCCTACCTGCTTTTGAGCTTCGCACTACGGCGCTTCATCCAGGACCGCATCCGGGGCATCTACAAGACCGTGCAGGGCCTTCGCGGGGCGGCGGAGATCCCTGCCGTGGGCATGAGCGACGATGCGCTGGGCCGTGTGGAAGGCGAGGTGGCCGAGTGGGCGAGCGCACGCCGCAGCGAGATCACCGAGCTCAAGGAGCGCGAGAAGTTCCGCCGCGAGTTCATCGGCAACCTGGCCCACGAGCTCAAGACGCCGATCTTCAACATCCAGGGCTACATCCTCACCCTGCTGGAAGGCGGCCTGGAGGATGAAAAGGTCAATCGGGACTTCCTCACCCGCGCCAGCCACGGGGTCGATCGGTTGATCAAGATCGTGGAGGACCTCGACCTGATCACGAAGCTCGAAAGCGGGGTGATGGACCTGCGGCCGCGCCGCATCCTGCTCCGTGAGGTCGTGGAGGAGGCCATGGAGGACGTCGAGCTGCAGGCCCGGGAGAAGGGCATCAGCCTGCTGGACAAGGTGCCGGAGGACCTCGCCGTGCTCGGCGACAAGGACCGCCTGATCCAGGTGTTCGTCAACCTGTTCGTGAACGGGGTGAACTATGGCCGCGCCGGCGGACACTGCACGGTGAGCGTGGACGACCTGGATGAGCGTGTGCTCGTGGAGGTGAGCGACAACGGCATCGGCATCAGCGAGGAGCATCTGCCGCGCTTGTTCGAGCGGTTCTACCGGGTGGGCAAGAGCCGTTCGCGGAATGAAGGCGGCAGCGGCCTGGGCCTGGCGATCGTGAAGCACATCGTGGACGCGCACGGACAGACCATCACCGTGAAGAGCGAGGAGGGGCGGGGCAGCACCTTCGCGTTCACCTTGCGGAAAGCGCGCTGACGGGACGCCCCACGGTGAAGGCCGCAGGTCGGTCGCCATGGCCGGCCACGATCACCGTAGGTGTGCGGCGCGGCCCCACGCGCATCACCGCCACGTCGCGCGCGTTGCCGCCGGCGAAGAACCCCGAGGCCGTGGGCGTGAGCGGGGTGAACCCGCCCTTGCCGTCGCCCAGCAGCACACAGCCGCGCCCCGCATCGTAGCGCACGGTCTCCACTTCGGCGCCCCAGTGGTTGCCTGCGGTCACCAGGTCGAGCCTGCCGTCGGCGTTCACGTCCAGGGCCACGATGCCGTTCACCGGACCCAGCTGCACCTCCACGGGCAGCGCACGGATGCTGAACCGGCCGGCGCCGTCGTTCAGCATCACGCTGGAGCGCATCCAGGTGGCGGTGCGATGCAAGGCACGGCCGAGCTTCTCCGGCGTGTAGATGGCCTGCAGGTCGGCATTGGCGAACGCTTCGTACGTGGGGAAGCGCTGCAAGATCACGGGGCACTGCTGGCTGCTGCATTCGCGGCCACGCACGGGGATCTGGTGCCCGGCCTTCTCCTTGGCCAGCACGATGTCCGAGCGGCCGTTGCCGTCCATGTCGGCCCAGTACACGTGCACCGGGTGGGCAGCGTCCGCCTTGAACTTGCTGTTCCATCCCAGGTTGCCGGCGGCGAGGTCCACATCACCGTCGCCGTCCAGGTCGACGGCGCAGAGGCTGTTCCACCACCCGGTGGTGCCTTCGAGCCCAGCGGCCGCCGTGGCGTTCGTGAAGCGCCCGCCCGCGTTCATCATCACCATCACCGGCATCCATTCACCGACGAGCACGAGGTCCGGATCGTGGTCGCCATCGAGGTCGGCGAAGCGCGCATCGGTCACCAGGCCAGGTCCCATCAGGTCCTTCGCCACTTGCTCCGTGGCATCGGCGAAGTGGCCGGTGCCATCGTTGAGCAGCAGGTAGGACCGGGGGGCGAAGGGGTAGTGCGCCGGGGTCTGGCGTCCGCCGAGGAAGAGGTCGAGGTCCCCGTCGCCATCGATGTCGGCCGCGTCGGCGCGCTGGCCGCTGGTCATCATCGGCGGCAGGGCGTCCTCCACGCGCGTGAACCGTCCGGTGCCGTCGTTGCGCAGGTAGTGGTGGCGGTAGGCCATGCTGCGCAGGTCATCCTCGTTGGAGCCGGCGATCACCAGCAGGTCCTGATCGCCGTCCCCATCGCCGTCGATGAAGCGGGCGCCCAGCAGCTCCTGCCCTTCGCCGGTGAGCGGATGCGCGTTGCGGGCCACCTGCAACGCGCCGGAGGCGGTCTGCAGCAGCAGGACGGGCGCCTGTCCCCGACCTCCGCCCATCCACAGGTCGTCCAGTCCGTCGCCGTTCACGTCCGCCACGGCGAGCATGGGTCCGAGCTCGCTCATCTTGTGGGGCAGCAGCACCTCCAGGCGGAAGTCATCGTGATCGGGATCGCGGTGCACGGCGCCGTCCGGGATCAGGGACGGGTCCATGGTGAGCAAGGGTGTCGGTCCGGGGCCATGCATCGGCGCCGGTCCGGCATCACGGTCGTCCAACGCCATCAGCCGGTCGGCCCTCACGTTGCGCAGCAGCGTGTACCGGCCATCCGGCCAGCGCACTTCCACGCTGTCGACCATGGCGATCGGCCCCAGCCCGAAATGGAGCACGGGCTCCACGGTGCTCTGGTAGCCGCGCACCGGGCTCAGTTCCTGGTACTGCATGGACCCTTGGTGACGCAGCGTGACGCGCGCCCCGTGCGCGTCCCGTCCGCCCTGCTTGAGCGCGAACCGCAGGTAGTGCCTGTCCGGGTGTCGTTCGCGGGCCCGGTTGGCATATACCGATGCGGGCGCGTCGATGTTGTTGATCACCAGGTCGAGGTCGCCGTCGTTGTCCAGGTCCGCGTAGGCGGCGCCATTGCTGTTGAGGGGTTCGGTGAACCCCCAGGCCTGCGAGCTGTCCGCGAACGTGAGCCGGGCCCGGCCCGTGCTGTCGGCCCCCTGGTTGCTGAACAGGTAGTTGCGGATGCGCGTGCTCGGCACCAGGTCCAGCGTGCGGTAGAAGTCCTCGCCGCTCTTCAGGCCCCGGTACACCTGCTGCTGGTAGTCGTTGTTGCGGATGTCGTGCTTGAAGCCGTTGGTGACCATCAGGTCCTTCCAGCCGTCGTTGTCCAGGTCGGCGAGCAGCGGGGCCCAGCTCCAGTCCGTGCGGGCGATGCCGGCCAGCTGTGCGATCTCGCTGAAGGTGCCATTCCCGTTGTTGAGCTGCAGCGTGTTCACCATGTACTGGTATTGCTGACCGGCGGCCACGATGGACCAGAAGGCCTGCGGCGACATGCTGCCCATGTTGGTCTTGTTGCGCACATGGTCATCCGCCATCATGTCCAGCACCACGATGTCCGGAAGCGCGTCGTTGTTGATGTCGGCCACATCGCAGCCCATGCCGAAGTTGCTCACGTGGCGCGTGCGCTCCTTCACCACATCGCGGAAGCTGCCGCCGTTGTTGGTGTAAAGCGCGTCCGCCACGTCGAAGTCGTTCGCCACATAGAGGTCGGGCCGGTCGTCATCATCGAGGTGGGCCACCGATACGCCCAGGCTGAAGCTGAAGTCCATCAGGCCATGCGCACGGGTGGCCTCGTGGAAACGACCGCTCTCCTGCACGAAGAGCCGGTTGCTGGGTGCGGTGCCCGCAGCGATCCCCGCACGCACCTGCGACACGCTGACGCCGGTGAGCCGGTCCTTGGGGTGGTTGATGACGTAGAGGTCGAGGTCGCCGTCCCCCTCCACGTCCAGGAAGGCCGCCTGCGTGCTGTGGCTCGTGTCGGCCACGCCCAGGGCATGGGCGGCCTCGCGGAAGGTGAGGTCGCCGTTGTTCAGGTAGAGCAGGTTGCGCGTGAGCGCCGTATCGATCGTAGGTCCGCTGCGGCACACGTAGATGTCCAGGTGACCATCCCCGTTCACATCGGCCATGGCCACCCCGGTGCGCCAGCCTCCCGGGTCGGCTCCCAGGGCGGTCTCCGTGATGTCCTCGAAGCGCATACCACCCTTGTTGAGGTAGAGGCGGTCGCGCTGCTGGTTGCCGGTGAAGTAGAGGTCGGGGAGACCGTCGCCATTGATGTCGCCCGCGCCCACACCGCCGCCGTTGTAGGCGTAGATGTAGGTGAAGTAGTTCATCGAGGGCGACTCCTCCAGGCGGTTGGTGAAGCGGATGCCGGTGCTGTCGGGCGGCAGGGCCACGAACAGCGGGCCGCTGGGTGCCGGCGGCGCCGGACCGGGCTCCGGAGCGTTCGGCCCGCAGGCGACCAGGAGCGTGAGCAGAGGGAGGCAGGTGGTGCGAAGGGACATGTCCGGGTGGGGCTGGGCGAAGGTAGCCCGCACCGGAGGTCACCGGCGCGCGGCCCATGCCGATCGGGCGTGGCCCGGTGTGAAGACCTCCAACGCATCGTTGTTGTTCGAGACCACCACCCAGGGCGCGCGGCCGGCTCCCTGCTCCAGCACCACGAGGTCTTTGGCATTGCGCCATGCGAACAGCCCGCTTTCCCGGACCGATCGCGGGCGGAACCCGCCCTGGCCATCGCCCAGGAGCACGATGCCCGTGCCGCCGTCGTACCGGATGGTCTCCACCTCGGCACCCCAGTGGTTGCCGGCCGCGATGATGTCCGCATGTCCGTCCGCGTTCACGTCGCGCACCGCGATGCCATGGAGCGGCCCCGTCTGCGCGTGCATCGCCAGTGGCTCCACACGGAAACGACCACCGCCTTCGTTCCACACCACGCACGATCGCATCTGCTCGGCGACGAGGTGTTGGGCCGAGCCGATCTTCTCCGGTGTGTAGATCCGCTCCAGGTCGGCGTGGGCGAAGTCCTTGAAGGTCGGGAACCGATCGATGATCATGCGGCACTGCTGGCTGCTGCACTCCCGGCCGCGCACGGGCACCTTGCCATTGGTCCCCTCCTTGGCCAGCACGATGTCCAGGCTGCCGTTGTCGTCCATGTCATTGGCATAGAGGTGCAGCGGATGATCGGCGGTGGCGTGGAACTTGGTGTTCCAGCCGATGTTGCCGCACACGAGATCCTGGTCGCCATCGAGGTCCGGATCGGCCGCCACGATGCGGTTCCACCAGCCCGCCGTGTGCCGAAGGCCGTCCACGGTGTGTGCGACCAGCCGGCCACCATCGTTCCTGTGCATCGCGATGGGCTGCCATTCGCCTGCAGTGATGAGGTCCGCGTCCCCGTCGCCGTCGATGTCCATCCAGAGGGCATCGGTGAGCATGCCCGCTTCCGCCAGGTGGGATGCGCGCTCAGCGGTCGCATCGCTGAACCGGCCGGTGCCGTCGTTCACGAGCAGGTAGCTTCTCGGATCCCTCGGATAGGCTCCGGGGATCACGCGGCCGCCGATGAACAGGTCGAGGTCGCCATCGCCGTCCACGTCGCCTGCGGCGGCCCGCTGCGCGCTGGTCATCAACACGGGCAGTGCGCCGGGCGCATGATCGAACCGCCCCATGCCCCGGTTCGAGTACAAACGCGGCTGGAAGTGGATCTCCAACCGGTCGGACTCGTAGCCGCCGCTGAGCACGAGCAGGTCCTGGTCGCCATCCTGATCGGCGTCCAGGAACAGGGCTCCCTGGTCCTCGCGGTCCTTGTGGTCGATCCACGGCCCCTGTACCTGCCGGTAGCGATCGGCCCCGTCGGACAGGAACAGGGCACCGGCCTGATCGCGCGCGCCGCCGATGTAGAGGTCCTCGCGGCCATCGCCATTGAGGTCCGCCTTGGCCATGAAGGGGCCGTCCTCGGAACGCTTGTGGGGCAGCAGGACCTGCACCGCGAAGTCGTCGTATGCATTCTCGCGATGCGTGAAGCTCAATCCATGGCCGGTGCCAACAGCTTCAAGGAGGGCCGCAGGGGCGGGCGGCGCCGGTGCGCGGTCGGACGCGTCATCGTGCCGGATCGGGAGGGTCTGATCGGCAGGGACGTCGGCAAGGAGGGTATATCGGCCATCGGGCCAGAACACCTCCACCCGGTCCGCTTTCCCGGCTCCGCCAAGGCCGAAATGGAGGATCGGTTCCACGCTGCTCTGAAAGCCGCGCACGGGCGCCAGTTCGGCCAGCTGCCTCACTCCGTTCGCCTCCACCGTGGCGCGTGCGCCCAGAACGGTCCGGCCCGGGGTGCCCTCCAACTTCAGGCGTAGATGGTGCCCGCGGCCTTGTTCGACGGCCTGGTTGATGTGCATGCCCGCCACGGCATCCATGTTGTTGATCACCAGGTCGAGGTCGCCGTCGTTGTCCAGGTCACCGTATGCCGCTCCGTTCGAGTTCACGGCCTCCGTGAAGCCCCATTCGACCGATACGTTGCGGAAGGTCAGGTCGCCATTGTTCCGGTACAGGTAGTTGCGGACCCGGGTGCTGGGCACGAGCGCCAGCACGTCCATGGGGCGCATGGCCTGTCCGGAGGCTTTGATCGCCTTGGCCTTGGCACTGTAATCGTTGTCGCGCATGTCGCGCTTGTATCCGTTGGTCACCAACAGGTCCTTCCAGCCGTCATTGTCCAGGTCGGCCAGCAGGGGCGCCCAGCTCCAGTCGGTCTTGCTGATCCCGGCCAGCTGCCCCACCTCGCTGAAGGTGCCGTTGCCGTTGTTGTGCTGCAGGGTGTTGAACATGTACTGATGGTGGTAGCCGGCGGCCACCACCCCCCAGAACTGGGCGGGTGACATGGCGCCCATGTTGCGTTTGCTGCGGGCATGCTCCTCGCTCACCATGTCCAGCACCACGATGTCGGGCAGGCCGTCATTGTCGTAGTCGGCGATGTCGCAGCCCATGCCGAAGTTGCTGATGTGCCGCGTGCGCTCCAGGACCTCGTTGTGGTAGGTGCCGTCCATACGTCCCATGTACAGGAAGTCCGGGGCCACGTAGTCGTTGGACACGTAGAGGTCCGCAATGCCGTCCTGGTCGAGGTCGCTGCAGGCCACCCCCAGGCTGTACGCCATGTTCCACAGTCCGGCCGCCGCAGTGATATCCGTGAACCGGTCTCCGTCGTTCCGGTACAGGCGACTGCTGGGGGATCGCCGGGCGGCGATCGCATGCTCCACCTCTGCGTTGCTCCGCTTGGAGGCCCCTTGGACGGGGGTGTTGATCACGAACAGGTCGAGGTCACCGTCGCGGTCATGATCGAAGAAGAGACCCTGGGTGGACCGGGTGGTGTCCGCGATGCCCCATTCATGGCCCACTTCCTTGAACCGGCCCTGGCCATCGTTCAGGTAGAGCAGGTTGGTGCGTGCCTGCGGATCGGAGGTCCAGCCGGCACGGCACACGTGGATGTCGAGATGGCCATCCCCGTTCACGTCGGCCATGGCCACCCCGGTGTGCCACCCATGCTCGGTCTCCGTGGGCAGGGCCGCTTCGGTGACGTCCTCGAACCGGAGCCCCCCGCGGTTCAGGTAGAGCCGGTCCGCGACCAGATTCCCCGTGAGGTAGATGTCCGGAAGCCCATCCCCATTGACATCCCCGATCGCCACGCCTCCTCCGTTGTACATGTATTCGTACATGAAGTAGTTCCGCGTGTCGTTCTCCTCCACCCGGTTGGCGAAATGGACACCGCTTTTCTCCGCGGGAAGGGTGATGAAGAGAGGCGCCGGGGTCGCTTCCGACGGCGCAGTGACCGGTTCGGGCGTCGGGTCCGCACCGCAGCCGATCGCCAGGGCGATCGACAGCATCCAAAGCGGTTCTCGGTGTTGATGCATGTCCGGCACCGTCGCCGAGGCCGGGCAACAACCGGAAACCTGCCGTTCCGCACACCGAAAAGCTCCCTCACCGGGTCTCCGGTCGGTGGACCGGGTTCATCGTGCGCAAGACCAAAATAGGAATTCCGAGCGGACCACCTTCATCGCACCGCCTCCTCCCAGAGCAGGATCGCGTTCTCGTTGTTCACGCTGATCCGTGGGATGTCGTCATAGAGCGTGACCTTGCCGGTGACGCACACCCGCTTGCGCAGCAGGGCCTCCTCCGGGTCGTAGTGGAAATTGGGCCCGTTGCTGTCCCAGATGGTGCAGTAGAAGTCCTGCGCGGGATGCAGGCGGTCGAAGTTGAGGTACACCGCGTTCGCCTTCTGCGTGCGCCGCGTGCTGACCACGGTGCCGCACACGGTGGCCACACGGCCGATCTGGTGGCGCGCCTGCACCGTGTTGAACATGCCCTTGGGCAGCGGCGCCGGCAGCGGCTCCACTTCGCCCAGGAACGGATCGCCGGGATGGTACCAGGCCTGCGGATCGCGCTGGGCCTCCAGCCTCGCCTCCAGCGTATCGTCCAGCGCGGGGAAGAGGTCCAGGCCGGTGAGGCGCTCCACGCTGTCCACGGGCACGGCGTAGCTGATGGTCGGGTATTCGTTCACCCCGTTGCGCATCACGAAGCCGATCATCTTCCGCTCCGGCCCGTCCAGGTCGGCGAGCACCTTGAAGAAGTGCTCGGGGATGCTCACCTCGTTCTTGTGCCCGGGGTTGTCCATCGCCGGCAGGCCCTCGCGCAGCACCGGACCGGTGACCACGAAGACCCGTTCGCCGCCAAAGCGCACGGTGCGCCGCACCCAGTCCTCCAGGTCGCTCCAGCTGTCGCGGTTGAACTCGGGCCGCTGCGGGCTGATGTTGCTGTAGAAGTAGGTCGCCGTCAGCGCCTCCTTGTTCCAGCGCATGTCCGCGCTGGGCACCAGATGCCCACGGTCGAATCCGCTGAACCAGTAGTCCTCCACCGTGCTGGTGCCGGTGCGCACCTTGGTGTCCATCAGGAAGGTGTCGATGCGGGCCAGGTTGCCCGTGATCACGTCCGGCGTGGCGATGTGCGCGGTCCACTTGGGCTGTTCGTGGCGCTCGCTATACACCAGCAGGTGTCCGGGATGCTCCACCAGCTCGTCGCCGGGTGCCAAGGCCGGCAGGGCCAGGGCGCGCAGGTCGCGGCGGATGATGGTCAGCTTCAGTGAATCGATCGGAGCCGCCAGCGCTTCGAGCGCCGTGCGCAGTTCCTGGTCGCGTGCCTGTAGTTCACGCAGCCTCTGTTCCGGTCCGTCCTGTGCCCACAGGGCAGGACCGATCAACGCGAACAGGGCCAGCGGAAGGGCGCGTGGGTTCATCCCGACGAAAGTAAACGGATGCGCGTCACCGCAGGATCCCCGCCAGCTCGTCGAGGGCCGCACCCAGCAGGGCGTACCCGGTGGACGCCTTGGGCGATGCGTGCGGCCTCCCGAGCGCGGCCGCCAGGTCGACGGCGTGCTGCTGCTGCACCAGGAACCTGCCGGTGCGGGCGTGAAGGCGACCGAGATATTGCTGTTCGTGCTGGCCGGGCGTGGGGATGATCAGGGCGCTGCGCCCGAGCGCCGCCAGGTCCATCAGTGTGGTGTAGCCGCTGCGGGAAACGATGAGCGACGCGCCCAGCAGGGCCTCGCGAAGCGCATCGCCGGTGAGGTGGCCCACCACTTCCACCCGACCGATGCGGCGTGTTCCCGGCCGTTGCGGAAGTCCCTGCACCAGCAGATGCTCCCCCGGCAGCGTGGCGAGCTGCTCCAGCAGGATGCCTTCCAGCAGGGTACGCTGCGGCTCGGGACCGCTGATCACGGCCACCACGCGATGGGCGGAGCGAGGGGTGGCCGCACCTTCCGCCATGCGGCTCACCGGGCCGATGTAGCGCACGTTCGGTGGCAGGTGCGTCCCATGCGAAAGATCGCCCGCCAGCCCCGGTGCCACGGGCTCGTCCATCACCCAGCAGCGATCGAAGCGGGCCACATGCCGCAGGTTGAGGTGCCGCAGCGCGTTCTGCGCGAACGGGGTGAAAGGGAAGAGCTGATGGGTGATGAGCACCGAGGGCAGCTGTGCACTGCGCACCCCGAACCGCTGGTCGCTGATCACCGCGTCCAGACGAAGGCCCGCCGCGATGCGGTCGAAGGCCGCACGTTCCGCCGCCACGCTCCGCACCATCGCCGGCAGCTGGCGCGCCATGCTCCAGAACTGGCTCCTTCCGGCGGCATAGCGGACGGTGATACCGGGCAGCCGCACATGCTCCAGCTCGGGGAACTCGGCCCGCAGCAGGGCCAGCGGACCGGCGTCCGCGGCCAGCACGGGATGCGCTCCGCGTGCGAGCAGCGCACGCACCACGGGCACACAGCGCGCCGCATGGCCCAGTCCCCAATCGAGGGGGGCCACCAGCACGCGGGCATCGCGCAGACCGGACATGCCCGCGAAGGTGCGCAGCCGATCGTGAAGCCTGCGTTACGTCCACCGGTCGTGCACCTGGCACACCGCCTACTTTCGCGCCGCCATGGGCAAGAACAAGCAGTTCCGCTTCGCCGAGAACGCCACCTTCGAACAGGTGGTGCAACCGGCGTTCGCGGACCTGGTGGAGGGCCGCTTCCCCTTGAGGGGACGCTGGAACGCCGACTTCTTTCACCGCGAGGCGCCCCTAGTGCTGGAACTGGGCTGTGGGAAAGGGGAGTACACCCTGGGGCTGGCCGCCCTCGATCCACAGCACAACCACCTGGGCGTTGACATCAAGGGCGCGCGGATCTGGCGGGGGGCGCGCACCGCACGGGAACGGGGCATCGCGCATGTGGGCTTCCTCCGCACCCACATCGATCACCTCCTGCATTGCTTCGCTCCGGGGGAGGTGGACGCCATCTGGCTCACCTTCAGCGATCCGCAGATCGGCAAACCGCGTAAACGGCTGACCAGTCCCATCTTCCTGGAGCGCTACCGGCAGGTGCTCAAGCCGGGCGGGCTGGTGCACCTCAAGACCGACAGCCCGCTGCTGTACGAATACACCCTGGAACAGGTGGAGGCGCACAAGCTGCCCCTGTTGGAGCACAGCGCCGATGTGTACGCCGACCTCGTGCAGCGCGTCGGCCCCGAGGAACAGGCGGTGCTGAGCATCCGCACGTTCTACGAGTCGATGTGGCTCACCGAGGGACGGAAGATCCACTACGTGCGCTTCGCGATCGGGTGAGCCATGAGCCGGGCGATCACATCCACGAAGAAGCAGCTGCGCGATGGCGCCGTGCAGGAAAGGGACTTCTTCGCCGACGTCATGGACGTGGTGCGCCAGGTCCCCAAGGGTCGCGTGACGAGCTACGGGGCGATCGCACGGTACCTCGGTGCGGCGCGCTCCGCCCGCATCGTGGGCTATTGCATGAACAACAGCCACGTGGTGAAGCCGCCCGTGCCCGCCCACCGGGTGGTGAACAGCAGCGGCCTGCTCACCGGCAAGCACCACTTCGCCACACCCACGCGCATGGAGGACCTGTTGAGGAAGGAAGGCGTGAAGGTGAAGGACGACCGGGTGGTGGACTTTCGGAAGACGTTCTGGGATCCGGCGGTGGAGCTGGGCCTGTAGGGCCCGGCCGCTGTGCGGGGATCGTGTACCTTCAGCGGGCCAACCCCTTCCGGCCATGATGATCCAAGTGGAACACGAGGACGAAGACACCCGCATCGAGGTGCTGCCCGACCAGCGTCTGGTGCGGCTGACGTGGAAGCGCCCGGTGTCCGGGGCCATGTATCGGGGATCGTTGCTGCGCCTGTTGAACACGGTGACCCTGCGCCACCTGAAGCATTGGTTGAGCGACGGTCGGCGGATGGGCCCCATCCTCTATGCGGACCAGGCGTGGACCCTGGAGGAGTTCGTGCCCCAGCTGGTGAAGGCCGGGGTGGAGCGCATCGCCATCGTGAGCAGCGAGGATGTCCTCAACCAGATCGCGGTGGACCGCATGGTGAGCGCGACCGCCGCCGTGGTGCCCTACAACATCGCCTTCTTCCAGGACCCGTCGATCGCGCAGCTGTGGTTGATGGACAAGGGGAGCTCACCGGCCATAGCCGGCGCATGAAATACGGCGGTGATCGGCACCGGCCGGCGTTATTTTCGCGCCCCCCATGCCCATCACCGACGAAGCCATCCAAGCCGCCCTGTCGCGCGTCATCGAACCCGACCTCAAGAAGGACATCCTGGCGCTGGACCTGGTGCGTGAGGTGGTCGTGGACGAGAACACCCTGCACGTCACCGTGGAGGTGAGCAACCCCGCCCTCCACAGCCGTAAGCGCATGGAGGAGGCGGTCACCTTCCAGCTGAAGAAGGAGCTGGGTGAAGATGTGCAGGTGCGGGTGACGGTGAACCCCTTGAGCGGCGAACGCGCGGGCATCCGCAAGGTGCTCCCGGGCGTGAAGCACATCGTGGCCGTGGCCAGCGGCAAGGGCGGGGTGGGCAAGAGCACCATCACGGCCAACCTCGCGGCCGGACTGGCCGCACGCGGGCTGAAGGTGGGCCTGGTGGACGCGGACATCCACGGGCCCAGCATGCCCCTCATGTTCGATGTGCTGAAGGAGCGCCCGCGCACCACCGAACGCGACGGCAAGCCGGTGATCGTCCCCGTGGAGTCCCACGGGGTGAAGCTGCTCAGCATCGGCTTCTTCGCCGAACCGGACCAGGCCATCGTGTGGCGCGGCCCCATGGCCAGCAAGGCCCTGGAGCAGCTCTTCAAGGACGGCGACTGGGGCGAGCTCGATGTGATGCTGGTGGACCTGCCCCCCGGCACCGGCGACATCCACCTCAGCCTGGTGCAGGCCGTGCCCCTCACCGGCGCCATCATCGTCAGCACCCCGCAGCCCGTGGCCCTGGCCGATGCCCGCAAGGGCGTGGGCATGTTCCGGCTGCCCAGCGTGAACGTGCCCGTGCTCGGCATCGTGGAGAACATGGCCTGGTTCACCCCGGCCGAACTGCCCAACAACCGGTACCACATCTTCGGAAAGGGCGGCGCCCGCGCCCTGGCGGAGGAGCTCGGCGTGCCCTTCCTCGGGGAGGTCCCCTTGGTGCAGAGCATCCGCGAGGCGGGCGATGTGGGCCGGCCGGCCGTGCTGCAGGAGGGCACCCCCAGCGCCGCCGCCTTCACCGACCTTTGCTCCGCCCTGCTGGAGCGCCTCCGGCAGCCGGTCACCGCCTGAACCATGCGTCGTCGCGAACAAAGCCAGCTCGAGCAGCGCGTTCAGGACGCCCTGCGCGACCTGCGCCCCTTCCTGGAGGCCGACGGCGGCGACATCACCCTGGAGGAGATCACGCCGGAGGGGGTGGTCCGTGTGCGCCTGCACGGCGCCTGCCGCGGCTGCGCCATGAGCCCCATGACCATGAAGGCCGGGGTGGAGGAGGCCATCAAACGCGTCGCCCCCTCCATCAAGGCCGTCGAGGCCGTGAACATGGGCCAGGTGGTCTGAGCCCGGAACATCCGGCCGCCCCACGTGTTGCTTCGCCGGTGACCGCCATCGCGGATCGCCTTACCCCGCCCCGTACCTTCGCAGCGCTTTCCCCCATGGACATTCCCACCCGGACGAAGACCGTCCAAGAGCGCCGCAACGTGGTGATCCTCTTCGCCGGCGACAGCGGCGACGGGATCCAGCTCACCGGCGCGCAGTTCACCGACACCAACGCGCTGTTCGGCAACGACGTCAGCACCTTCCCCAACTTCCCCGCCGAGATCCGTGCGCCGCAGGGCACCCTGGCCGGTGTGAGCGGCTTCCAGCTCCACTTCGGCAGCGTGGAGATCTTCACCCCCGGTGACCTGTGCGACGTGCTCGTGGTGATGAACGCGGCCGCGCTGAAGGCCAACCTGTCCAAGCTGAAGCAGGGCGGCACCATCATCGCCAACACCGACGGCTTCGACAAGAAGAACCTGCGCCTGGCCGGCTATATCGATCAGGCCGACCCGCTCACGGACGGCACCCTGGCCGCCTACACGCTGCACAGCGTGGACGTGACCAAGATGACGCGCAACGCGCTCGAGGGCACCACCCTCGGCATGAAGGAGAAGGACCGTTGCAAGAACATGTTCGTGCTGGGCTTCATCAACTGGATGTTCAGCCGCGACCTCGCCAACAGCGAGCGTTTCCTGCAGCAGAAGTTCGGGAAGAAGGCCGAGCTGCTCGACGCCAACCTGCGCGCGCTGAAGGCCGGCTACCACTACGGCGACACCAGCGAGACCTTCACCACGCGCTTCGAGGTGAAGCCCGCGCCGATGCCCAAGGGCACCTACCGCAGCATCACCGGCAACCAAGGCACCGCCCTCGGCCTGCTCGCCGGCGCGCAGAAGGCGAAGCTCGACCTGTTCTACGGCAGCTACCCCATCACGCCCGCCAGCGACATCCTGCACGAGCTGAGCCGGCACAAGAACTTCGGCGTGCTCACTTTCCAGGCCGAGGACGAGATCGCGGCCATCGCTTCGGCCATCGGCGCCAGCTACGGCGGCGCGCTCGGCGTAACGGCGAGCAGCGGCCCCGGCATCGCGCTGAAGACCGAAGCGATGGGTCTGGCCTTCATGCTGGAGCTGCCCTTGGTGATCGTGAACGTGCAGCGCGGCGGCCCCAGCACCGGACTGCCCACCAAGACCGAACAGGCCGACCTCTGGCAGGCGGTGCACGGCCGCAACGGCGAGGCGCCCATCCCCGTGATCGCCGCCAGCACGCCCATCGACTGCTTCGACATGGCCTTCGAGGCCGTGCAGATCGCCGTGGAGCACATGACGCCCGTGATCCTGCTCACCGACGGCTATATCGCCAACGGCGCGGAGCCCTGGCGCTTCCCCGCTTCCAAGGACCTGCCCGCGATCACGCCCAACTTCATCAAAGGGCCGAACGATGGCGAGGCCTTCCTGCCCTACCTGCGCGATGAGCGCAGCGTGCGTCCGTGGGCGCTGCCGGGCCAGCCGGGCCTGCAGCACCGCATCGGTGGCATCGAGAAGCAGGACCGCACCGGCAACATCAGCTACGACCCGGCCAACCACGAGAAGATGGTGCGGCTGCGCGCCGAGAAAGTGGCCCGCATCGCCGACCGCTTCAAGCCCATCCGCCTCGACACCGGTCCGCCCGAGGGTGAACTGCTGATCGTGGGCTGGGGCAGCACCTACGGCGCCATCCGCACCGCTGCGCTGGCCCTGCAGGCCGAAGGGCACAGCGTGGCCCATGTGCACCTGCGCCACCTTTTCCCCTTCAACAAGGGCCTCGGTCCCCTGCTGAAGAAGTACAAACGCGTGCTGGTGCCCGAGATGAACAGCGGTCAGCTGCGTCAGCTGCTGCGCGCCGAGTTCCTGGTGGACGCGCAGGGACTGAACAAGATCCAGGGCATGCCCTTCACCAGCGAGGAGATACACGCCGCCGCGCTCAATCTGTTGAAGTCATGAGCACCACGAACGGAACGACCACCGCATCGGTGAAGGTCGACTTCTCGAGCGATCAGGAAGTGCGCTGGTGCCCTGGCTGCGGCGACTACAGCATCCTGAAGCAGGTGCAGACCCTGCTCGAGCAGAGCGGGAAGAAGAAGGAGGAGGTCGTGTTCATCAGCGGCATCGGCTGCAGTTCGCGCTTTCCCTACTACCTCGATACCTACGGGCTGCACAGCATCCACGGCCGCGCACCGGCCATCGTGAGCGGTCTGCGCAGCGTGCGCCCCGACCTCAGCGTGTGGATGATCACCGGCGACGGCGATGCGCTCAGCATCGGCGGCAACCACATCATCCACCTGCTGCGCCGCAACGTGGACGTGAACGTGCTGCTCTTCAACAACGAGATCTACGGCCTCACCAAGGGGCAGTACTCGCCCACCTCGCCCGAAGGCGCCGTGACGCGCAGCACGCCCATGGGCAGCACGGACCATCCGTTCAATCCGCTCGCGCTGGTGAAGGGCGCCGACGGCACCTTCATCGCCCGCAGCATGGACCGCGACCCGAAGCACATGCGCGAGGTGCTGGCACGCGCCGATGCGCACCGCGGCACCAGCCTGGTGGAGATCTACCAGAACTGCAACGTGTTCAACGACGGCGCCTTCGAGACCTTCACCGAGAAGGCCACCAAGCCCATCCACAGCCTCTTCGTGGAGCACGGCAAGCCGCTGGTGTACGCCAACGGCACCAAGGGCATCTGCCTGAAGGACATGCGGCCCCGTGTGATCGACATCGGTCCGGAGTTCTCCGCGAACGACTGCTGGGTCCACGACGAGCGCGACGCGTTCAAGGCCTCCCTGCTCGTGCGCCTCTTCGACGATCCGCGGATGGAAGGCGGCTTCCCGCGTCCGTTCGGCGTGTTCTACGTGAACGAGCGCGCCACGCACGAAGCGAAGATGACCGCGCAGGTGAAGGCGGCCCGGGAGCGCAAAGGCGAGGGTGACCTCGACGCGCTATTGAAGGGTGAGCACACGTGGACCATCGTGTAGTGCGACAGGCATCGAGCCGGTCGAGGTGCACCGGAGGCCACCGACCGACCTGCTGATCTCCCCGGGCTGCCCTCAGGACCATATCCGGTTGTCCGCAGGGTCGGTGGCCCGACCATTGACCCACGGGCGATGGGCTCAGCTCCTCCTGGAACCTCTCCTCCGCCCGCACGTACACGGGGCGATGCCCACGCGCGCGCTCGCGGTCCGGTCGCCCTTCGGGGCGTTCGCCGGCCTGTTCCGGATCCCGGAGCGGGTTCCGGTCCCGGCCTGGCGCGCCGAGCTCGACCGCACGGCCCGGCGCCATCACGTGCTGGGCAGCTGGGTGGCCGCCCTGCTCAACCCGCTCTTCGCGTTCAACGACCACGCGGTGATGCCGGAGCGTTGGACGGATTTCTTCGCGGTCCGGCTTCTGGTGAGCGCCACCATCGTGCTGCTGCTCCTCGGTCGCCGAAGGCTGCCGGTGAGCCCCGCCTCCTTCGTGTTCGTGCCGTTCCTGCTCATCAGCCTGGAGAACGCCTACATGTGGAGCTTCATGGGCCCCGACCTGTTCCGGCTCCATGCGCTGGCGTACGCGGTGCTCTTCGTCGGAGCCTCGATGATCGTCCTGTGGCCGCTGGCCTGGGGCCTCGCCGTGCTCGGCCTCACCGTCGCGGCCAACGTGCTCTTCCTGGAGGCCCACAGCGATCTGACACCGGCCGAGGTGATGGCCCATGGGGGCACCCTGCTCGCCGCGGTGATGGTGATCTCCACCGTGATGGCCCACAACCGCCATCGCCTGGTGCAACGTGAGGTGCGTCTCCGTGAGGACCTGCGGGCGCGCACCGCCGAGGCCCAGGAGCAACGCGCCATGATCGAGGCCGCGCATCGCGACCTCACCGACAGCATCCGCTACAGCCAGCACATCCAGCAGGCCGTGGTGCCGGACACCACCCTCCTCGACCGGTACACCGCCGGCCACTTCCTGCTGCACCGCCCCAAGGACATCGTGAGCGGCGACCTGCCATGGTGCGCGCATGTGGATGGACGCACCGTGTGGGCCGTGGCGGACCATACCGGGCATGGTGTGCCAGGCGCGCTGATGAGCATCCTGGGAAGCACCCTGCTCCACGCCGTGGTGGTGGAACAGCGCGTGGCGCGTCCGGCCGAGATCCTCGACCGGCTGCGCGAAGCGGTGATCCGCGCCCTGCAGCGGCCGGGTCGCCCGGGCCCGATGGACGGGATGGACATCGGCATCTGTGTTCTGGATCACCACACCGGAACGCTGCGCTTCGCAGGCGCCATGCATCCCATCCACCGGGTCCGTGACCGCGAACTGACGGAGGTCGCCGGCGACCGCATGCCGGTGGGCCTGATGCCGGAAGCGGGCCGGCCGTTCTCGGACCACCTGCTCGATGTGCGTCCCGGCGACATGCTCTACCTCTGCACGGACGGCCTGCAGGACCAGTTCGGTGGTCCCACGGACAGGAAGTTCGGCCGCAAGCGGCTCAAGGAGCTCCTTGCCGACATCGCCGCGCTGCCGATGCAGGAGCAGATGCGCAGGGTGCAGGACGCACTGGCGCTCTGGCAACAGGACCGGCCCAGCGTGGACGATGTGCTCGTGCTGGGCGTGCGGATCTGATCAGCGGATCGCCTCCAGCTTGCGCTTCAAGGCCTCCAGTTCGCTCACCGCCTGCTCCTTGCTCACCTGGTATTCCTGCTGCTCCTTCTGTGTGTCGGGCAGCTCGTCCAAGCGTTTGTTCGCGGTCTTCTGCGCATCCGCCTCCTTCTTCATTTGCTTCGCGAGGTCCTCTTGCACCTTCACGAGCTGCCCCTGCACCTTGGTGAGCTTCTCCAGGTCCTTCGGGGCCTGGCTGGTGTTGTAACGCTCCTGGAACCGTTGCTGTTCCTTCTGCAGCTTGGCCTGCTTGTCCGCCAGTTTGCTCTTTTCCCGCTTGGCTTTCTCCAGGTCACTGGCGGCGTTGCTGGCCTTTTTCTGGGCCTTCGCCTGGTCGCTCTGGGCGCTCTCCAGCTTGCTGCCGGCCTTGTCCACGATCTTCTGCTGTGCGTCGATCTGCTGCTGCACGATCGCCCGGTTGAGCTGCACGGCCAGGGCATGGGCGGCATCCCGCCCGCCTTCAAGCGCCGTGCTGTCGTTCGCAGCGTAGGCCACGCGCATCCGTGCTCCACCCGCTTTCCTGTCCTTCGCGGACGATGCCAGCAGCAGCACCGGGGCTTCCCCCAGCCCGGTGACGAGCACCAGGCCGCTCACCGGATCCGAGCCGCTGAACTTCGCGTGCTGTCCGGCGTAGGCCGCCTTCAACGCGTTCAGGGCCGCGCCGGGGTCCGCTTCGTGGACCATGAACGCATGCGCTGGCAGCTTGTGCCCCTTGTGCACCAAGGTGTCCTGCTCCACGACGATGGTGTTCGTCCAGTTGAGCACGTGACCACTGGCCGACTTGTCCTGCGCATGCAACAGGACCGGTGTGGTGGACAGGAGCGCTGCAAGCGCCAGAGCGCGTGAGGGAGTACGCTGGTTCATGCCACAAAACTACCTCCCGGGTGGTGGGCCGGCCTGATCGGGGTCATAATAGGCCCAGCCGGGACATCACCTTGTCCACGATGCCCAGCCGCACGGGAATGCGATAAGCGGCGAAGAGGCGCAGGTTGCCCACGTTCCACGCGTAGGTCGCGTCCCGTGCGGGGTTGGTGCTGGAGGTCTCGTTGGAGAATGAGACCCCGACACAGGTGCGGGCGCTGTTGTAGCCAAGGGCGATGCGCTGCTGGCTGCGCAGGCCGGCCGACCAGAGGATGTCGCGCCGGTCGGTGTCCGCTTCCGGATACCAGCCTTCGCTGCGCACGAGGCCCAGACCCCCGGCGATGGAAAGCGAAATGAACACATGCCGCCGGATGACGAAGGAATGCGCGTATCCGATCAATCCGCCGAGCTCGGCCTGCTCCAGGCGACGGAACCGGAGCGCCGGTGCGAAGAGGCTGTCCAGTTCCGATGGGATCTCCGGCCGTTCGGACCGCATCGCCTGGAACACCCCGTAGCCCCCCGCGAGCATCGACCCGGCGCTCCGGCGCTGCCACGCATCCTGGTTGAAGGCGGCGCGGTAGCTGAACCGGCGGTTGCCGAGAATATGCAGCACGCTCAGCCCGAGGTTCTCCTGCACCAGGTCGGGACGCAGCCGGTCCTCCTGCAGGATGCGTGCGTACAGCGTGTCGCCCTCCCCGGAGCCGGGGTAGTTCAACACGTCGATGTAGTAGCCCTTGTAGGATTGGGCGAAGAGATTGACCGCGAAACGCCGACCGAACAGGTTGCCCTGCGCATCGAGGTAGCGGGTGTCTCCCAGCTCCGCATCGTCGTTGTTCAGGAAACCGAACCCGAAGCCCAGGTTGCCGGTGAGGCCTCGGTAGCTGGCGCCCAGGCCGAGGTTGATGGTGGTGTTGGGCTGGTAGGTCACCCGGCTCTCGCGGGCGGCATCGCGCAGTTCGATGGAGTTGAACTTCGTGCTCATGTACACCCGCAGGGTCAGCAGGTGGGTGAGGTCCAATACGTAGCTGCTGTCGAAGCCGCCGTTCCCGGGGATCGCCCAGCGTTCCGTCTGCGCGGTCAGCTTCGGAACGACCGTCAGTGCGGTGAGCAGGACGACGGAGCGGATGCGGTGCACGGACCTTCAGGACTTGAGCCCGCCCGGTACGGTGCACACCGGGATGGGCTCCATCTTGTGGCGGTTGGCGGCGTTACGCCTGTCGTAGATGGCCAGCACTTCGCGCTGCCGCGCCGTGAGCTCCAGGGTCGACGGGTCCGTTCCGCGCTCGCGCAACGCCATGGCCCACTCCAGTTCCGGATAGCTCGCGCCGATCTGGTCCTCGTCGCTGCGGTCGTCGCCCCACAGGCCGTCCGTGGGCTTCGCCTGCAGGATGCCGTCGATCACGCCCAACGCCTTCGCCACGGCGAAGACCTCCGTCTTGGTGAGGTCGGCAATGGGGGAGAGGTCGACGCCACCATCCCCGTATTTGGTGAAGAAGCCCACGCCGAAGTCCTCCACCTTGTTGCCGGTGCCCGCCACCAGATGGCGCAGCAGCCCGGCGAAGTAGTAGAGCGTGGTCATGCGCAACCGCGCCCGCGCGTTCGCCTGCGCCAACTCCATCACGGCCTGGTCATGGAACACCGGAAGCGTGGCGATCAGTTGGTCGAACACCGGGGTGAGCGTCACCACCTCCATCCGTACGTTGGGGTGGCGTGCGCGCAGCCAGGTGATGTGGTCCTGGGCGCGCTGGACCTGGGCGCTGGCCTGGTGGATGGGCATCTCCACGCACAGGGTGGGAAGGCCCGTGCGGGCGCACAGGGTGCTGGTCAACGCGCTGTCCACGCCGCCGCTCACACCCACCACGAAGCCCCGTTGACCGGTGCGCGTGCATTGTTCCTTCAACCAGTCGGTGATGTGGTCGGCGACGGCGATGCTGTCCATGGTGCGGTGAAAAGGAAAAGCCCCGCGAAGGTGCGCAGGGCCTTTCGAAGTAGGGATGCCTGCGGTCAGAAGTACACGCCCAGCAACAGCTCCCCATAGTGGAGCTTGCCATGCGCCTCCACCTGATCGGCCACCTCCGCGTCCTTCCGGTCGAACAGGACGGCCTTGTCGAAGGTGTCGGTGAACCCGTTGTTGTAGTTGATGCCGAACACAAGCGTGGTGTTGCCGGCGAACTTGTACTCCGCACCGACGCCCACCACCAACGATGCTCTGAAGGGCACCGTCTCCTTCAGGATGTTGGCCTTCTCCTCACGGTCGAACTTCGCATCCGCTCCCACCCCGGTGCTCACCGCGTTATAGCTGTACTCGTCGCCCTTGGCCGAGACACAGAAGGCCGAGCCGAAGCCCAGTTGGCCGAAGTAGGTCATGTAGCCCATCTCGTTGGTCTTCAACTTGATGAGGATGGGAAGCTCCACATACTGATAGCGCCGGGCGAACTCGAAGGAGGGAACGGTCCGCTCCAAGCCGCCGATCGCCGTCTTGTAGGACTTGCTGGTCTGGTTGGCGCCCAGAAGGTTCATGAACAGACCGGTGCTCAACGCGTAGTTGTCGCTGCCCAGGCGGAAGTCGCTCATCAGGCCGAAGGAGAAGCCGATGTTCACCCCGTCGCCTTCCAGTTCCTTGGTGGTGGACTTGATCCAGCCCAGGTTGGGTGCGGCCTTGATGCCGAGCTTGAAGCCCCGGGACTCCTGGGCCATGGACGGAAGGGCCAGCAGGGCCGCGATCGCAAGGGGAAGGAGCGCCTTCTTCATAGGTTTGCGTGATGTTCGTTGGCGCCAAAGGTAATCGGGCCGTCCGCACCCTTTCCGGCGCGATGCTGCTTCTGTTCACCGCCTGCGGAGATGGTTCGGGACCCATGGTGGTGGAGCCCACGCCGTTGGAGGTGGTGCCCTATCGCCTGGACCAACTGTTGTTCCACGCTCCGACCGATTCGATCGCGGCCGCGAACCTTCGTGCCTACGCCGACCTTGGGGAATTCCATCGGATCTACGTGGAGCAGGTGTTGCAGGCCGCCCCGATGAACGATCCGCGGCTCAGCATGGCCCTGCTGCACTTCACGCGTGATCCGGACTGGTCCGCCGCACAGGCCGCCGCCGACAGCCTCTTCGGGGACATGGCCCCGCAGCGTGCCGCGTTCGGGTCGGCCTTCGGAAGGCTGAGGACCCTCTTCCCCGACAGCCTGGTGCCGCGGGTGGTCATCTTCAACGCCGGGTACAACTACGGCATCTTCCCCACGGACAGCGTGCTCGGGGTGGGCATCGAGTGGTTCATCGGTGCCGATCATCCCGTGGTGGCGCTGCTGGCCTCGGAGGCCTTCCCGAACTATGTGAAGCGTCGCATGGTGCCGGACATGCTCGTCCCGGCTGCGATGAAGGGATGGCTGATGGTGCACTACCTGCGCGATGCGTCCGGTGAGGACCTGCTCACCCAGCTCGTGGAAGTGGGCAAGGTGATGGTGCTGTTGGAGGCGCTGCTGCCGGATGTCGGGCCCGCACTGAAGCTGGCCTTCACGCCCGAGCAGCTGGCCTGGTGCGAGGCCAACGAATTCAACATATGGCGCACCCTGGTCAGCGAGGGGCATCTGTTCAGCAAGGACCCCGAGCGCATCGCCGCCTACCTGAACGACGGCCCCTTCACCAACGGATTGCCCCGCGAAAGCCCGGGCCACCTGGGCGAGTGGATCGGCCTGCGCATGGTGCAGGCCTATTTGAAGGAGCATCCGGGCACGCGCCTGCCCGACCTCTTCCATGGGCTTGATGCCCGGACCATCCTGAAGGCGTACAAGCCCCGCGACTGAGGACCATCATGAGAACATCGGAGATCCGGATCGACGTGCAGTTGGATGAGAACCACGTGCCCGAGCGCATCCATTGGGAGGCCGAGGATGGCGGGGCGCGCAGCGAGGCGCGAGCCATGCTGCTGGCATTGTGGGACGAACGCGAGCAGAACACCCTGCGGATCGACCTGTGGACGAAGACCATGAGCGTGGAGGACATGAAGCGGTTCTTCCACCAGAACATCCTCACCATGGCCGACACCTTCGAGCGGGCGACCGGGGAAGGCCGCATGGCGGCACAGATGCGTGACTTCGGCGCCTATTTCGCCGAGCACATGCTGGGCTTGAAGCCGGAGAAGTGAGGGCCGGCCGGGGTCCGTGGTCGCGTTGTGCACGGCGAGCTCATCGCCGCTCCCGGCTCACCGACCCGCCTCCCATTGTGCATTGATGCCGTCGATGTACTCAAGCAGCGCCTCACGCCCATGGCGCTTTTCGCTGGAGGTGATGAACATCAGCGGCAGGTTCTGCCAGGTCTTCTTCAGCGTGCGGCGGAACAGGGCGACGTGGCTCTGCACCTTCGGCTGGGCCAGCTTGTCGCTCTTGGTGAAGGCGATGACGAAAGGGATGCCGTGCTCTCCCAACCACTGGATCATGTCCAGGTCGCTGTTCTGCGGCTCGAGCCGGGCGTCCACCAGCACGAACACGCACTGCAGGTTCTCCCGCGTGAGCAGGTACCGGTCGATCATGCGCTTCCATTCCTCCCGTTCGCTGCGGCTTGTGCGGGCGAACCCGTAGCCGGGAAGGTCCGCCAGCATCCACGACGGGCCCGCATCGCCCCGGGCCGGCTCCACCCGGAAGTGCTCCACGTTCCTGGTCTTGCCCGGTGTTCCGCTGACGCGCGCGAGTTTGTTGATGCCCACGAGCATGTTCACAAGCGAGCTCTTGCCCACGTTGCTGCGGCCGATGAAGGCGTACTCGGGCAGCGTCGGTGCCGGCCAGTGCCGGGTCTCGCGGCCGCTGCCCAGGTGCGTGGCGTTCAGCGTACGCATGGCGCGCAGGGGGTGAGGCGCCGATCGCGGGCCATGGGCACTGTGCTCACGCCAGCTTGCGCGTCAGCCATTCGTCCAGGATGCGGTTGAACGCGGCGGGCTGCTCCATCATCGCCGCGTGGCCGCACTCATCCACCCAATGCAGTTCGCTGCCGGGGATCAACTGGTGGAACTCCTCGGCCACCTCGGGCGGCGTGATGCTGTCCTGCCTGCCCCAGATGAGGCACACCGGCATGCGGAGCTTCGGCAGGTCGCGCGCCATGTTGTGGCGGATCGCGCTCTTGGCCAGGGCGAGGATGCGGATGAGCTTGGCCTTGTCGTTCACCGTCTCATAACACTCGTCCACCAGCTCGTCCGTGGCGTGCTTCGGGTCATGGAAGGTGAGGGCGATCTTCTTGCGCAGGTACTCCTTGTCCTCCCGGCGCGGGAAGCTGCCGCCGAAGGCGTTCTCGTACAGGCCGCTGCTGCCCGTGAGGGTCAGCGTACGGATGCCCTCGGGGCGCCGTGCGCAGTGGATCAGGGCCACATGGCCGCCGAGCGAGTTGCCCAGGAGGTTCACTTCGGTGTAGCCCTTGTGCCGGATGAACCGGTGCAGGAAGTCCGCCAGAGCGGGCACATTGGTGCTGAGCATCGGCATGCTGTACAGGGGCAGCATGGGCACCACCACCCGGTACCGCCCGGCGAAGTGGCGGAACACCTCCTCGAAGTTGCTCAGCGCCCCGAACAGGCCATGCAGGAACAGAAGAACGGGACCATCGCCCTCCTCCACGTAGCGGAACTCGCCTTCCTCCTTCAACCCTTGCAGCATCGATACCACGCGGCCCTGTGGGTGACCGCCTCCGTCCAAATGTAGAGCGCATCTCAAAATAACCCTTCGGGCTGCGCGGCGGCCTTTCGGGGCCTTCCGGCGTTGCTCGCCCCTCACAGAGCTACCGGCCATGCTCGGGTCTCGCGCCTGGGCTGGCCCCGAAATACCTGCCGCTCGCTTCCAAAAGTCATTTTGAGATGCGCTCTAGTGAAGCCCTCCCGTCGGGGTCCGGTCCGGCAGCGCGCTATCCACAGGGCTGTGTGAGCAAGCAGGACTCAGGGTGTGCAGGCCCACGATGGCCTGAGGGGAGCTTCGTCGGGCCATCGGTCGGGGGTGGGCCGGCCCGAACGCCACGGATCCGATCCTGTTAATTACTCCCACTTTCTCCCACCTCGCGGAGGGCCACTTTTTCTAATGCTGATGCAGGGTTTGGCAACAAATCCCGAGCTTCGCCGTTGACAAGTTATCGACAGAAGGGTAAGAAGTGGGAGTGAGTGGAGCAGAGTGGGGCAAAACCTCTACTTTCGCTGCCGTCTCGCACGCGCATCCGCATGCTGAACCTCTTGGGTGAATACGATCTGCGGCTGGACGCCAAAGGGCGTCTGGTGCTGCCGAGCGGGCTGAAGCGACAGCTCGCCGAGGTGGCCACCAAAGGCTTTGTGATCGCCCGCGATGTGTTCAAGCCGTGCCTGGTGCTGTACCCCATGAGCGAGTGGGAGCGGACGCAGGCCATGATGGCCCGCCTGAACCCCTTCGTGGAGAAGAACCGGGAGTTCATCCGGCGCTTCACGAACGGGGCCACACGGGTGGAGCTCGATGGCAGCGACCGCATCCTGCTGCCCAAGCCGCTGATGGACCATGCCGGCATCGGCAAGGACCTGAAGCTGATGGGACTGCTCGACCGGGTGGAGCTCTGGAGCAGGGAAGGCCATGCCCGGATGCAGCGCGAGGCCGTGGACCTCACCGCCCTCGCCGAAGAGGTGATGGGCAGCCTAGGCAACGCCAATGGCCAGTGATTACCACGCTCCCGTTCTTTCCCAACCTTGTGTCAATGGCCTGAACATCCGCCCCGATGGCGTCTATGTGGACGTCACCTTCGGCGGCGGCGGTCACAGCCGTGCGATCCTCGAACGCCTTGGTCCTGATGGGGCGCTCATCGCCTTCGATCGTGATGCGGATGCCTGGGCGAGGGCCCTGCAGGACCCCCGGTTCACGCTGGTGCGCTCCGACTTCCGCTGGGTGCGCAACCACCTGCGGTTCCTCGGCCGCCTTCCGGTCGATGGCCTGCTGGCGGACCTGGGCGTGAGCAGCCACCAGTTCGACACCGCGGCGCGTGGCTTCAGCTTCCGCCATGAGGGTCCGCTGGACATGCGCATGGACCGCCGTGCGCGGCGCACCGCGGCCGACCTGGTGAACGCGGCGGACGAGGCGGGGCTCACGAGGATCCTGCGCACCTACGGTGAGGTGGATGCACCTCATCGTGTGGCCCGCTGCATCCTCAACGCCACGGCCGCCCGGCGCATCGCCACCACGCAGCAGCTGCTGGAGGTGCTCCGACCGGTGACGCCGCGCCACGATGCCAACGGCTTCCTGGCCCAGGTCTTCCAGGCCCTGCGCATCGCTGTGAACGATGAGCTCGGCTCCCTGGAACGCCTGCTCACGGAGAGCGCGCGGATCATCCGGCCCGGTGGCCGCCTGGTGGTGATCAGCTACCACAGCCTGGAGGACCGGCTGGTGAAGAACTGGATGCGCGCGGGCGACCTGGGCGGAGTGGAGCGGAAGGACCTCTATGGCAACAGCCTCCGACCCTTCAGGCCATTGAACACGAAGGCGATCAGACCGGACGACGAAGAGATCAACACCAACCCCCGGGCGCGCAGCGCCAGGCTCAGGATCGCAGAACGAACGTGAAAGGCAACCGCCCCCGCACCCCAGAGGAACCCGCAGCCGCAGGCGCCGCCGCGCCGCCGCGCACCAAGCGGCCCGGCATGCTCGCCGGTGTGCTGAACGGATCCTTCCTCACCCGGGAACAGGTGCTGGGCAACATGCCCTTCCTGCTGTTCATCGCCGGCCTCATGCTGGTGTACATCGGGTACGGATACTGGACCGAGCGCACAGTGCGCGATCTGCAGCGCACCGACGCCGACCTGAAGGAGCTGCGCAGCGAGTACATCACGGTGCGCAGTCACCTGGACCGCACCGAGCAGCAGAGCCAGGTGGCCGAGGACATCTCCGGCCTCGGGCTGCGTGAGAGCCGTGTGCCCCCCCGAAAGCTCACCGTTGAACCCGAACAGGCCGAGGCCGTGCGATGACCATGGACCCCCAACGCACCTTCCGCCTCCGCACCATGCTCGTGTATGGCGCCCTGCTGCTGTTCGCGCTCGCCATCGCCGTGCAGCTGTTCACCATTCAACTGGTGGAGGGCGAACGGTGGACGGCCCGCGCCGAGCACGTGGCCACCGCCTACCGCACCGTACAGCCCGACCGAGGGCACATCTACAGCGAGGACGGCCGCCTGTTGAGCACGAGCGTGCCGGAGTACGAGGTGCGCATGGACATGATGGCCGACGGCCTCAGCGACGAGCTGTTGCGGGCCGAGATCGACGAGCTGTGCCAGGCGCTGAGCGACCTCTTCGGCGATCGCACCGCCGCCGAATACCGCCGTGACCTGCTCGCCGCCCGTGCGCGCCGAGACCGCTATCACCTGGTGAAGCGCAAGGTGGACCACGAGCAGCTGCAGGTGGTGAAGGACATGCCCCTCTACCGCCGTGGCCGCTACGCCAGCGGCCTGATCCTGGAGAAGCGCACCGTCCGCGTGCGCCCCTTCGGTCGGTTGGCGGCACGCTCGGTCGGTTATGTGCTGAAGGACAGCAGCGCCATCGGCATCGAAGGCGGCTTCGACACCTGGCTGCGCGGGGTCACCGGCCGCCGCCTCGAACGCCGCCTCACCGGGGGCATCTGGATGCCGATCGACGATGGCAACGGGCAGGACCCCGTGCCCGGCAGCGACGTGCACACCACCATCGACATCAACCTGCAGGACGTGGCCGATGCGGCCCTGGAGGCCCAGTTGCGCAAGCACGGCGCCCACCACGGGTGCGTGGTGGTGATGGAGGTGGCCACCGGCTACATCAAGGCGATCAGCAACCTCACGCTCCAGGGCGACAGCAGCTACGTCGAGGACCTCAATTACGCGGTGGGCCTCACCACCGAACCGGGCTCGACCTTCAAGACGGCCAGCCTGATGGTGGCATTGGAGGACGGTGTGGTGAAGGCCACCGACACGGTGGACACGCGCAACGGTCAGGTGCGCTTCCACGACCGCATCATGAAGGACTCGCACGAGGGGGGCTATGGCCGCATCACCGTGCACCGTGCGCTGGAGGTGAGCAGCAACACCGCCGTGTCGCAGGTCGTGAACACGGCCTATCGCAACGACCCGAAGCGGTTCGTGGCCGGTCTTCGTCGGCTGGGCCTCGATCGCCCGCTCGGCGTGCGGATCCCCGGAGAGGGCCTGCCGGTGATGCGCGATCCGGGCGACAAGGGCTGGAGCGGGGTGAGCCTTCCGTGGATGAGCATCGGATATGAGGTGAGCCTCACCCCCTTGCAGGTGCTCGCCTTCTACAACGCGATCGCCAACAACGGCCGGCTGATGCAGCCGCAGTTCGTGTCGCATGTGACGCGCGCGGGCAAGGAGCTGCAGCGTTTCGACCCGGTGGCGCTGAACGAGCGGATCTGCTCGCCCTCCACCCTGGAGCAGGTGCGCCGCATGTTGGAGGGTGTGGTGGACACGGGCACCGCCACCAACCTGAAGGCCGCGCATTTCCGCATCGCCGGCAAGACCGGCACGGCCCAGATCGCCAAGGAACGCTCGGGCTACAAGAGCGCGGGCGTGAGCTATCAGGCCTCCTTCGCCGGCTACTTCCCCGCCGATGCGCCGCGCTACAGCTGCATCGTGGTGGTGAGCTCCCCCAGCATGAGCGGCTACTACGGCAACGTGGTGGCCGGACCCATCTTCAAGGAGATCGCCGACAAGATCCACAGCAATCGCCTGGAGATGCAGACGGGGCTGGCCGGCTTGGCACCTCCCCAGGAACGCACGCCGGTGACCTTCGGTGGCCATGCCGGCGATCTGCGCACGGCCCTTGCCGGTCTGGGTGTGCCCGTCCAGCAGGAGGGTGAGGGCGAATGGGTCGTGTCCCAGGCCGCGGACACCAGCGTGGTGCTTCGGCCGCGCGGCCTGCCCGGTGATGCGCAGCATGTGGTGCCCAACGTCCAGGGCATGGGCCTGCGCGATGCGCTCTACCTCCTGGAGAACCGTGGTCTTCGCGTGCAGGTGACCGGTGCGGGCATGGTGCGCAGGCAGTCGCTCACCCCCGGCCATCGCTTCACCCCGGGAACCACCATCATGCTCGAGCTGACCACATGAAGCTGCTGAAGGACATCCTCTATCGGGCGCGCCTGGAACAGGTGGTGGGCAGCACCAACGCGGCCATCGAGAAGCTCTGTGCCGACAGTCGGGAGGTGGTCCCCTTCAGCGCCTTCTTCGCCCTGAAGGGCACCAGGGTCGATGGGCACGACCACATCGATGAGGCGGTGGAGCAGGGCGCCACGGCCATCGTGTGCGAGCGCATGCCGGAGCGGCTCAAGGAAGGCGTGACCTACGTGCGGGTGGCCGACAGCACCCACGCGCTCGCTGTGGCGGCCGCAAACTTCCACGACCATCCCTCGCGTGAGCTGACCCTGGTGGGCATCACCGGCACCAACGGCAAGACGAGCACCGCCACCCTCCTTTTCCGCCTGTTCCGGGCGCTCGGCCACAAGTGCGGGCTCATCAGCACCGTCGAGGTCCGCATCGGCCAGCGCACCATCGCGGCCACGCACACCACGCCCGATGCGGTGCGCCTGAACGCCCTGCTGCGCGAAATGGTGGAGGAGAAGGTGACGCACTGCTTCATGGAGGTGAGCAGCCACGGGGTGGTGCAGGAGCGCATCACGGGCCTCCATTTCGATGTGGGCGTGTTCACCAACATCACGCACGACCACCTGGACTACCACGGCACGTTCGCCGCCTACATCGAGGCCAAGAAACGCTTCTTCGACCAGCTCGGTGCCGACGCCCTCGCGCTCGTGAACGCCGACGACCCCAACAGCGCGGTGATGGTGCAGAACACCTCGGCGCGCAAACGCAGCTACGCGGTGCACGGCATGGCGGATCATCGCGCGCGCATCGTGGAGAACCAGCTCACCGGGCTCCATCTCAACATCGACGGGCACGACGTGTACACGCGCCTGGTCGGCGCCTTCAACGCGAGCAACCTGCTTGCGGTGTATGCCGTGGCCGTGCACCTGGGTCTGGCCCCCATGGACGTGCTGACCGCGCTGAGCGACCTGGAGCCGCCGCGCGGGCGTTTCCAGGCGGTGCGCGGCCCGGGCGGTGTGCTGGGTGTGGTGGACTACGCCCACACCCCGGATGCGCTCAGGAACGTGCTGGAGACCATGCGCGGCGTGTGCAGCGCCGACCAGCGGGTCATCACCGTGGTGGGCTGCGGCGGCGACCGCGACCGCTCCAAGCGGCCGGTGATGGCGCGCATCGCCGCCGAGCTCAGCGACCGGGTGGTGCTCACCAGCGACAATCCGCGCAGTGAGGACCCGATGGCGATCCTCGCCGAAATGCGCGCCGGTGTCACCGCAGGGGATGCCGACCGTGTGTTCGTGAACGCCGACCGTCGCGAGGCCATCCGCCAGGCCGTGAGCATGGCCGCGCCCGGGGATGCGGTGCTCGTGGCGGGCAAGGGTCACGAGACCTACCAGGAGATCGCGGGGGTGCGCCACCCCTTCGATGATGCCGCCGTGCTGAAGGAGACCCTTGAACTGATGCACCGCTGATCATGCTGTACCATCTGTTCAAGGCCATCGGTTCCGCCCTCCCCGGCAGCGGGGCCTTCAACTACATCTCCTTCCGCGCCGGCCTGGCGGTGTTCGTGTCGCTGCTCATCAGCCTGTGGTTCGGCAAGGGGATCATCCGCCTGCTGCGCCGCATGCAGGTGGGTGAGACCGTGCGTGATCTGGGCCTCGAGGGACAGATGGGCAAACAGGGCACACCGACCATGGGCGGCCTCATCATCCTGTCGGCCATCCTGATCCCCACGCTGCTCTTCGCACGCCTGGACAACATCTACATCCTGTTGATGCTTGCCGTCACCGTGTGGCTCGGTGTCATCGGCTTCATCGATGACTTCATCAAGGTCTTCAAGAAGGACAAGCGGGGGCTGGCGGGCCGGTTCAAGATCGTCGGCCAGGTCGGCATCGGCATCATCGTCGGTGCGGTCGTCTACTTCCATCCGTCCATCCGCACCAAGGTGGAGGTGCCGCCCGTGCTCGCCGAGCAGCTCGACCCCGCAGCGCTCAGCACGTTCGTGGAGGAGGATGGCACCGTGCATCACCTGCTGGACCGCAAGAGCCCCAACACCACCATCCCCTTCGTGAAGGGGAACGAGTTCAACTACTCCTCGGTGCTCGGGCTCTTCGGCCGCGAGGCGCGCCGCTACACCTGGGTGCTGTACATCCTGGTGGTCATCTTCATCATCACCGCGGTGAGCAATGGGGCCAACATCACCGACGGTCTCGACGGGCTCGCCACCGGCACCTCGGCCATCATGGTGCTGGCCCTGGGCGTGCTCGCCTACGTGAGCGGCAACATCATCTTCTCGGAATACCTCGACATCATGTACATCCCCGACAGTGGGGAACTGGCCGTGTACATCGGCGCGATGCTCGGGGCCTGCATCGGATTCCTGTGGTACAATGCCTATCCGGCACAGGTCTTCATGGGCGACACCGGCAGCCTCGCGCTCGGAGGCATCATCGCCACGCTGGCCATCCTGGTGCGCAAGGAACTGCTGATCCCCGTGCTGTGCGGGGTCTTCCTGGTGGAGAACCTGAGCGTGGTGATGCAGGTCTCCTGGTTCAAGTACACCAAGCGGAAGTACGGTGAGGGCCGTCGGATCTTCCTGATGTCGCCCCTGCACCATCACTTCCAGAAGAAGGGCATCCACGAAAGCAAGATCGTGAGCCGGTTCTGGATCGTCGGCATCATGCTCGCCGTGTTGAGCATCGTCACCCTCAAGCTGCGATGAGCTCATTGGTGGTGCTCGGTGCGCAGGAGAGCGGGGTGGGCGCGGCGCTGCTCGCCCGCAAACTCGGGCTGGCCGTGTTCGTCAGTGATGGAGGGCCGATCAAGTCGCGCTACCGCGAGGTGCTCGAGGCGAACGACATCCCCTTCGAGGAGGGCGGTCACTCCGCCACGCGCGTGCTCGCCGCCGACGAGGTGGTGAAGAGCCCGGGCATCCCCGACACCGCGGCGCTCGTGGCCGCCGCGCGCGACCGCGGCATCCCGGTCATCAGCGAGGTGGAACTGGCGGCCCGCCACACCACGGCGCCCATCGTGGCCATCACCGGGAGCAACGGCAAGACCACCACCACGCTCCTCACGCATCACATCCTCACGAAGGCCGGACTGGACGCCGGGCTCGGCGGCAACGTCGGGCGCAGTTTCGCCGGCCTCGTCGCCGAACGTGAACATGCCCTGTACGTCCTCGAGCTGAGCAGCTTCCAGCTCGACGGCATCCGCACCCTGCGACCGCACATCGCCGTCCTGCTCAACATCACCCCGGACCATCTGGACCGCTACGCGTACCGGATGGAGAACTACGTCGCGAGCAAGTTCCGCATCGCGATGAACATGACCGACCGGGACCATTTCATCCACAGCGCCGACGACCCCGAGGTGGTCCGCGGGCTCGACCTGCACCCGGTGCGCGCGCAACGCTGGCCCTTCTCCATCGAACGCCCCCTCGCCCGGGGCGGATGGCTCGACGACAAGCATATCCACATCCACTCCGACCAAAACCCGTTCCGCATGTCCATCCTCGAACTCGCCCTGCAGGGCAGGCACAACGTGTACAACTCGCTTGCGGCAGGCATCGCCGCGCGCATCCTCGACGTGCGCAGCGAGTCCCTGCGCGAGAGCCTGAGCGACTTCCAGAACGTGGAGCACCGCCTGGAGCGCGTCGCCAACGTGAACGGGGTCATCTTCATCAACGATTCGAAGGCCACCAACGTGAACAGCGCGTGGTACGCCTTGGAGAGCATGGACCGTCCCGTGATCTGGATCGCCGGCGGTGTGGACAAGGGCAACGACTACAGCACGCTGGTGCCGCTGGTGAAACAGCGCGTGAAGGCCATCGTGTGCCTCGGGAAGGACAACGCCAAGGTGCATGCCGCCTTCGCAGGCACGGTGCCGACGATCACCGACACCGATAGCGCCGAGGCCGCCGTGCGCACCGCCTATGGTCTGAGCGAACCGGGTGATGCCGTGCTGCTCAGCCCCGCCTGCGCCAGCTTCGACCTGTTCGAGAACTACGAGGAACGCGGCCGTCGGTTCAAGACCGCCGTCAAGGCCCTTTGACCCCCTGAACCATCGATCCCATGGACAAGGACACCCTGCACCTGTTGAACGTCCGCCAGGCCCGTGCCGGTCTGGTGGAGGCCCGTGCGCGCGCCCTTGGTGAACTGCGGAGCGCACCCCATCGCATGGAATTCGTCGGCACCATGCGCGGCGTGGAGTACATCAACGATTCGCGCGCCACATTCCTCGACGCCGCGTTGCAATCCCTTGCCTCCATCGAGAAACCCGTGCTGTGGATCACGGACGATCTGCCGGAGGGCCTGGGTGACGGGGCCGTGCTCGACTTCCTGCGCGAGCGTGTGCGCGCGCTGATCCTTTGCACCCCCGCGACAGGCGAAGTGCCCGACGGCATCCGCGAGGCCATCGGCCAGGCCTTCCATGCGGGCGACCTGCGCACGGCGGTCTTCCTGGCGCACGAACTGGCGTCCACCGGCGAGGTGGTGCTCTTCAGTCCGGCCTGCCCCAGCGGCGGCGGGTTCGCCAACTACGAGGAACGCGGACACGCCTTCAAACGCACCGTGCGCGAGCTCTGATCCAACGCCCATGAACCGCCTCTTCCACGAACACCTGCGCGGCGACCGCACCATCTGGATGGTGGCGCTGCTGCTGGGCGTGGTCAGCCTGCTGGCCGTGTACAGCTCGATCGCCTCCCTGGCGTTCAAGCAGGAGGGGGGAAGCACCCTGCACTTCCTGATGAAGCACGGCCTGATGCTCGCCAGCGGCGGCGCGATCATGTTCGGTGCGCACCGGCTTCGTTTCGGGGTCTACGGGCGCCTTTCGCAGCTGTTGCTCGGTGTCACCATCGGCCTCCTCGTCCTCACCCTCGTGCTGGGCACCAACCTGAACGATGCCAGCCGGTGGCTGCGCATACCCATCATCGGCCAGAGCTTCCAGACCAGCGACCTGGCCAAGGTGGTGCTCGTCGTGTTCGTGGCGCGCGCCATCGCCAAGCAGAAGGACGCCCCCTGGACCTTCCGGGACGTGGTGCTCAAGCTCATGCTGCCGATCGGTGCGGTGTGCGGCACCATCCTGCCCGCCAACTTCAGCACCGCATTCCTGCTCTTCGCGGTGTGCATGACGGTGGCCTTCCTCGGCGGTGTGCCCCTGAAGTGGATCATGGCCTCCATCGGTCTGGCCGCCGGCGCCTTCGTCCTTCTGGTGGCGGTGAACGAGGCCGCCGACCTCGGGCTGCTGCCGCGCGTGGAGACCTGGCGTGCGCGCTTGGAGAACCACGGTTCGGCCGACAGCGATGCCAACTACCAGGTGGAGCACGCCAAGATCGCCATCGCCAGCGGCGGACTGCTGCCCAACGGGCCCGGCAGCGGCACCTCGCGCAACTTCCTGCCGCACCCGTACTCGGACATGATCTATGCGTTCATCATCGAGGAGTACGGCAGCCTGCTTGGAGGCCTCGGTCTGTTGCTGCTCTACCTCATCCTGATGGGGCGCGCGGTGAGGATCGCGCGGCTGTGCCCCAAGCCCTTCGGCGCGCTCACCGCGCTGGGCCTCAGCCTCAGCCTGGTGCTGCAGGCCCTGGTGAACATGGCCGTGGCCGTCAACCTGGTGCCCGTCACCGGTCAGCCGTTGCCCCTGGTGAGCATGGGCGGCACCTCCATCTGGTTCACCAGCCTCATGATCGGCATCGTGCTGAGCGTGAGCCGCAGCGTGTACGACGAACCCGCGAACGACCATGTCGAACCCCAACCCCGCACCGCTCCGGCGGCCGCTTAGGCTGATGATCAGCGGAGGAGGCACCGGTGGGCACATCTTCCCGGCGATCGCCATCGCGAGCGCCGTGCGGGAACGGCTGCCCGATGCCGAGGTGCTCTTCGTGGGCGCGGAGGGCCGCATGGAGATGACCAAGGTGCCTGCGGCCGGCTTTCGTATCGAGGGCCTTCCCATCCGAGGTTTCCAACGCGGGGCGGTGCTGGCCAATCTGGGCCTGCCCTGGATGCTGCTGCGCAGCTTCCTCAAGGCCCGGCGTCTGGTCCGCTCCTTCCGCCCCGATGTGGCGGTGGGCGTGGGCGGCTACGCCAGCGGCCCGCTGATCGCCGTGGCTCAGCGCATGGGGGTGCCCACGCTCATCCAGGAGCAGAACAGCCATGCCGGAAAGACCAACATCCACCTCGGTCGGCGCGCCCACCGCATCTGCGTGGCCTACCCGGGCATGGAGAAGTACTTCCCCAAGGACCGGCTGCGCCTCACCGGCAATCCGGTGCGCAGCGCCACCGTGCAGCTGGAGGGCAAGCGCGCCGAAGCGCTCGCTCATTTCGGCCTCCTCGGCGATGCACCGATCGTGCTGGTGACCGGCGGGAGCCTTGGTGCGCGCGGTGTGAACCTGGGCGTGGCCGCGGCCCTGGCGGGCTGGAAGGGGGCCGGCGTGCAGGTGATCTGGCAGACCGGCACACCCTTCCTCGAACAGGCCCGCAAGGCGGTGGCGGACATCGCGTTCGATCGGTGCTGGGTGAGCGCCTTCATCGATCGCATGGACCTGGCCTACGCATGCGCCGATCTGGTGGTGGCGCGTGCCGGGGCCATCAGCATCAGCGAGCTCTGCCTGGTGAAGCTGCCCGCCGTGCTGGTGCCGCTGCCCACTGCGGCGGAGGACCATCAGACCGCCAACGCCCGCGCGCTCACCGACCGCGGTGCCGCGCTGCTCGTGCGCGACAACGATACACGGGAGGAGCTCGGGCCCACCGTGCTGCGCCTGCTGAACGATGCCCCGGCCCGCGAACGCATGCGCGCGGCCATCGCCGCCTTCGGCCGACCCGACGCCGCCGGGACCATCGCCGATGAAGTGATCGCGCTCGCCAACACCACCACGCGCCCATGAGCACCGCGGTCCAACGCCTCTACTTCGTCGGCATCGGCGGCATCGGCATGAGCGGCCTGGCCCGCTATTTCCGACGCGCCGGCGCCGTCGTCGGGGGCTACGACCGCACACCGTCGGCGCTCACCGAAACCCTGGCCGAAGAAGGCATGGCCATCCACTTCGACGAGGACCCCGCCTCGATCCCCGACGCCCTTCGCGAGCGGCCGGCCGAGGTGCTGGTGGTGCGCACCCCCGCCGTGCCCCCCTCCAGCCCCTTGCTGGCCTGGTGGACCGCCGCCGGCGCCCGCATCGTGAAGCGCAGCGAACTGCTCGGCCTCATCACCCGCGACCGCAGGACCTATGCCGTGGCCGGCACACATGGCAAGACCACCGTGAGCACCCTGCTGACGCACCTGCTGCACAGCGGAGGGGTGCCCGTGAACGCCTTCCTCGGGGGCATCAGCGCCAACTACAACACCAACGTGCTGCTGGATGAAGGCGCCGTGGCGAACGTGGTCGAAGCCGATGAATACGACCGCAGCTTCCTGCAGCTCACCCCCACCGATGCCATCATCACCGCGGCCGATCCCGACCACCTCGACATCTATGGTACGGCGGAGGCGATGCTCGAGGCCTACACCGCCTTCGCGGGCCTCTGCTCCGGGGCGTTGCTCGTGCATGAACGCGTGAAGGCCGCGCTCCCCGCCCTGAAGGCCGAGACCTATGCCATCGGTGGTCAGGGGATCCCGCGCGCGGAGCAGGTGGAGGTGCACGAGGGCGCTTACCGGTTCGACCTGGTCGCCGAAGGCGTCACGCTCCGCGGACTGCGCCTGGGCATGGCCGGGCGCCACAATGTGGAGAACGCCACCGCAGCGGCCGTCATGGCGCTGCGTGCCGGTGTGACGCCGGAGGCGTTGCGTTCCGCCCTCGCCTCGTTCCGCGGTGTGGAGCGCCGGTTCCAGTCCATCCTCGGTGGACCGGCCACCATCTTCATCGACGACTACGCCCACCATCCCGCCGAGCTGGACGCGGCGATCCGCTCGGCGCGCGAACTCCATCCGGGGCGTCGGCTCACCGTCGTCTTCCAGCCGCACCTCTTCACCCGCACGCGCGACCTCGCCGATGGCTTCGCGCGCAGCCTGGCCGGTGCCGATCGGCTGTTCCTGCTGGACATCTACCCGGCGCGCGAGGAGCCCATTCCCGGGATCACCTCGGGCTGGCTTCTTGATCGCATAGCCATGGCCGACAAGCACCTCGTGGGCCCTGAAGAGCTCCTCGAACGCCTGGCCGCCGAGCGTCCCGAGCTGCTGATGACCCTGGGCGCCGGCGATATCGACCGGCTCGTGCCCCGCATCGCCACCATCCTCCAACACCCCGTTGCCGCATGAACGCCCCGCGCGCCCTCGTCCGTCCCGTGCTGCTCACGGCCACCGCCGCCTTGGTCGTGGTGGCCCTGGGCTTCGTGGAGCGCACCGCCGACCGCCGGCCGGTGCAGGACCTCGCGATCGATGTGCGCGAAGTGGACGATGCGCGGTTCATCACCCCGCAGCAGGTGCGCGAGCAGGTGCTCCGCATGGGCGAGGAGGTCGTGGGCGTGCCCGTGGCCGAGATGGACCTTGAGGCGATCGAGGACCGGTTGCGGGCCGTGCCGTGGGTGAGCGCTGCGGAGGCCTATCACACCCTGGACGGCATCCTGCACGTCCGCGTGGAACAGCGTACGCCGATCGTTCGTGTGCTCGACCGGGATGGCCGCGGCTACTACCTCGATGCGGAGGGCCACACCATGCCGCTGAGCACGCAGCACACCGCACGGGTGCCGGTGGCGCTCGGTGCGGTGCATCTGGACGGGGCCTCCGAGCGGGTGATCGACCTGCGCACCACCGACAGCCTCATCACCGCCTCGCGGCTGCCCGAGGTGCACCGCATCGCCACCCACCTCCGCGAGGATCCGTTCTGGGCGGCGCTCATCGACCAGATCGTCGTCACCCCCGAAGGCGAGTTCGAGCTGGTGCCCCGGGTGGGTGGTCAGCGCATCCGCATCGGTGGTGCGGACCGCCTCGAACAGCGCTTCGCCAAGCTCCGCCTCTTCTACCGCCAGGGGATCGACCAGACCGACTGGCGCCGCCATGCCATCATCGACCTGCGCTTCGACGGCCAGGTCGTCTGCACCCAACGCACAACGCCCTAACACGCTGTACACATGGACCAACAAGAGATCGTGGCCGGATTGGACATCGGCACCACCAAGATCGCCTGCATCGTCGGGCGCAAGAACGAACAGGGGAAGATCGAGATCCTCGGCATGGGCCGCAGCCGCTCCGAAGGGGTGAGCCGCGGCATGGTGGCCAACATCCAGAAGACGGTGGACTCGATCATGGCCGCCGTGAAGGAGGCCGAGGGCAACGCCAATGTGGAGATCGGCACGGTGAACGTGGGCATCGCCGGCCAGCACATCCGCAGCATGCACCACCGCGGCATGATCACCCGCCAGAGCTTGGAGGAGGAGATCCGCCAGCTGGACATCGACCTGCTGATCGATGACATGTACAAGCTGGTGATGCCGCCCGGGGAGGAGATCATCCATGTGCTGCCCCAGGAGTACATCGTGGACGGCGAGCAGGGCATCCGCGACCCGATCGGCATGAGCGGCGTGCGCCTGGAGGCCAACTTCCACATCATCAGCGGCCAGGTCACCGCCGCGCGCAACATCAACAAGTGCGTGCACCGCGCCGGGCTCGACGTCACGGAGCTCATCCTGGAGCCCCTCGCCAGCGCCGACGCCGTGCTCAGCGCCGAGGAGAAGGAGGCGGGCGTGGTCCTCGTCGACATCGGCGGCGGCACCACCGACCTCGCCATCTTCTACGACGGCATCATCCGCCACACCGCCGTGATCCCCTTCGGTGGGAACGTGATCACCGAGGACATCCGCCAGGGCTGCGGCGTGATGCGCGAACAGGCCGAGCTGCTGAAGGTGAAGTTCGGCAGCGCCCTCGCCGCGGAGAACAAGGACAACGAGGTGGTCTGCATCCCCGGCCTGCGTGGCCGGGACCCCAAGGAGATCAGCCTTCGCATGCTCGCCGAGGTGATCCAGAGCCGCATGGAGGAGATCCTCGAGCACGTGCACTTCGAGATCAAGAACAGCGGGCTTGAGAAGCAGCTCATCGCCGGCGTGGTCCTCACTGGTGGCGGTGCCCAGCTCAAGCACCTGCGCCAGCTGGTGGAATACATCACCGGCATGACCGCCCGCATCGGCTATCCCAACGAGCACCTCGCCAAGAGCAATGTCGAACAGGTGACCAGCCCGCTGTTCGCCACCGGCGTGGGCCTGGTGATGAAGGGCTTCGACTTCCTGCACCGTCAGCGCGCCAAGCAGGGCGGCCAGCCCGCGCACGCCCCCAAGGTGAAGGGCCACAGCCAGGGCAGTCGTGTGGGCAGCTTCTTCGACAAGGTGATCAAGGGCGCCTCCGAGATCCTCAGCGACGACGACATCTAGACCGCATCCCCGCCACCGCAGTTCCACTCTCCAATCCCGAACGACATGAAATTCGATCTTCCCCGTGAGCTCTCCTCGATCATCAAGGTGATCGGCGTGGGGGGCGGCGGCAGCAACGCCGTGAACCACATGTACGCCCAGGGCATCAAGGGCGTCGACTTCATCATCTGCAACACCGACAAGCAGGCGCTGGACATCAGCCCGGTGCCCGTGAAGGTGCAGCTCGGTCCCGCCCTCACCGATGGCCTCGGCGCGGGCTCCATCCCCGAGCGCGGCAAGGACGCCGCCCAGGAGAACCTCGACGAGCTGCGCCAGCTGCTGAGCGCGCGCACCAAGATGGTCTTCATCACCGCCGGCATGGGCGGTGGCACCGGCACTGGCGCCGCACCGGTGATCGCCAGCATCGCCCGCGAACTGGGCATCCTCACCGTGGGCATCGTCACCATGCCCTTCCAATGGGAGGGCCGCAAGCGAAAGCTTCAGGCCGTGAGCGGCATCGACGATCTCCGCCGTTCCGTCGACACCCTGCTCGTGATCAACAACGACCGCCTCCGCGACCTCTTCGGCAACCTGAGCCTCGACAACGCGTTCGGCCATGCCGACAACGTGCTCACCACCGCCGCCCGAGGCATCGCCGAGATCATCACCATGACCGGCAAGGTGAACGTCGATTTCGAGGACGTGAAGACCGTGATGTCCAACAGCGGAGCGGCCATCATGGGCATGGCCGAGGCCGAAGGGGAGGACCGTGCCCTGCGCGCCGCCCAGGAGGCCCTGGCCTCACCGCTCCTCAACGACAACGACATCAAGGGCGCCAAGTTCGTCCTGCTGAACATCAGCCACGGTGAGCGTGAGGTGTTGATGGATGAGATCAGCGAGATCACCGATCACATCCAGGACGCGGCCGGCAGCAGCGCCGATGTGATCTGGGGATACTGCCGCGAGGAGAGCCTGGGCGACCGCCTGCGCGTGACCGTCATCGCCACGGGCTTCCAGGTGAACCCGGAGACCGGCGCCGTGGGACATGTGCCCGAGGCACGCAAAGTGATCCCGTTGGATGCCGACGTGCCCACGATGATCACCCAGCCCATCAGCAGCCCCGTGGCCGCCGCCCCGCAGGCCCCGCCTGCAGCGCTGCGCGAGACCAAAGCCAATGAACCGCCCGTCAGCGCCCCCCTTGAACCTTATCTGAAGCCCGCCACCCCGCACCATGATCCGGTGGCGAACGAGCTGCCCCGGCCGGTGACCCCGGCGAACGAGCGCACCGTGGAACTGGAGGTGACCCCGCCGGCCGAAGGCAAGGTGCGCTTTGACCTGTATGAAGCACCAGCGACGCCGATGAGCACCACGGACCCGCCCACCGCGGCGACCACGGTCAACGAGCCCGCTCAGGCCCGTCTGGACCCGGCCGAGCACCAGGCCCGCGTGGAAGAGCGGCTCATGCGGATGCGGGAGATGACCATGCGCCTCCGCTCGCCGAACGGGATCAACGACATGGAGCGCGAGCCCGCCTATGTCCGCAAGCGCATCGCCCTCAGCGAAGGGCCCCGCAGCACGGACAGCCATGTGAGCCGCTACACCCTGACGGAGGACCAGGACGAGAACGGGGAGCGCCGCGTGGAGCTCAAACGCAACAACCCGTTCCTGCACGACAACGTCGACTGACGCGAACGCCCATGGACTTCCAACAGCGCGTCGATGCGGACATCAAGGCCGCGATGCTGGCCCGTGACAAGGACCGGCTGAACGCCCTGCGGGCGATCAAGAGCGCGATCCTGCTGGAGCTGACCAAGGAAGGCGGAGGCATCGCCGGCATCAGCGACGAGGCCGGGCTGCGCATCCTGCAGAAGCTCCACAAGCAGCGCGCCGAGGCGGCGGCCATCTTCCACCAGCAGGGTCGCACCGACCTGGCCGGCGAGGAGGAGGCTCAGGCCCGGGTGATCGAGGCCTACCTGCCCGCACGCCTCAGCGATGCGGAGCTCGAGGCCGCCGTGAGGGCCGTGATCGCCTCCACCGGTGCCAATGGCATGAAGGACATGGGTCGTGTGATGGGCGAGGCGAACAAACAGCTGGCGGGCAGGGCCGATGGCGCCGCCATCGCCGCGCTGGTGAAGCGCCTGCTGGCCGGTTGACCCATCCACCTCTGAACGAGCAAGGGGCGCCCTCGGGCGCCCCTTCGTGTTCGGAACACACAGTGGCCGGCGCTAGAGCTTCGCCAGGCTGTCCATCAGCTCCTGCTTCTTGCGCCGGCTCACCGCCACGTTCGTGCCGTCGGTCATGATCACCTCGCCACCCTCGCCGCGGATGTACTTCTTCACGTGCTTCACGTTGATGAGGTAGCTGTGGTGAACGCGCACGAACTGCGTGGGGTCCAACATGTCCTCGAACTCCTTCAGCGTGCGGCTGATCACCAGGCGCTTCTTGTCCTTCTGGTGCACCACCGTGTAGTTGCTGTCGCTTTCGCAGTACATGATGTCGTCCACGTCCACCATCTCCAACCCGTCGGCCACGGGAAGCGCGATCCGCTTGTCGGCCCCGGCAGGACGGGTGAGGTTCTTCAGCAGGGCCATGAACTGGTCGGGGCTCTGCGGTGTGCGCTCCTCCTGCCGCACCTTGCCAATGGCCGTGGCCAGCTCCTCGGCGTCCACCGGCTTCAACAGGTAGTCCAGCGCGCTGAAGCGGATGGCCTTCACCGCGTAGCCTTCGTGCGCGGTGGTGAAGATCACGTGCGGCCGGTCGGGCCCGATCGCCTGCAGCAGGTCGAAGCCCGTCTGCTTGCCCATCTCGATGTCCAGAAAGAGCACTTTCGGCTTCACCTTGCTCAGCAGCTCGATGCCCTCGGGCACATTGGTGGCCATGCCCAGCAGCTCGATCTCCGGATGCTTGCGTTGCAGCAGGCCGCTCAGGGCATCACGACAGTGCTGTTCATCGTCCACGATGACGGCCGTAAGGGTGCTCATGTTCGATCGATTGAGGAGGGCAAGGTAGCACCTGCCGTCCGGCGCGCCATGGAACCGAAAAAGCCCCGGGACGGGGCCTTTCGTTCGGATGCCGAAGGTGGCTTCAGCGGGCCACGGCCACAGTGGCGGTGGTCTGGGCGGCGGCCTGCTCGGCACGCTGCTGCTCGGTCCAGGCGGCGAGGTCCATCGTGGGGTCCACGAAGGGGGCCACCATGCGGCGCTCGGTGCGGGCGGCCTTGCCCTTGGTGGCCTTGCGTGGCGCGGCGGCGAAGCTGCCCTGGGCCAGGGTGAGGAAGCTCACAAGGAGCAGCAGGCTGCGGAGGGTGGCGGGGCGGTTCATGGCGGGGGTGGGGTTCGTTGGTGACCCAAAGCAAGCCCCAGGACCAGGGGGAGCGTGAGCCCGGCCGAGCAGGTGGCGGGCGTCAGGGAGCAAGTGGCGGGAAGGAGCAGCAGAGAGCCTCACGCAGAGGCGCAGAGGACGCTGAGGGGAGCAGGAGCCATGCCTTCGCCAAAGGCTTCGGCAGACAAAGCAGGGGCTGGGGCGCTGCGGCCGGTGGCCTGAGGCGGGAGGAGGAAAGCGGGCGGCCGGTGGCAGGGGAGGAATGCCCATCACGCAGAGCTGCAGGGTCCGCTGAGGGGGATGGGAGGTGCGAAGCAGGCGGCGTGAAGCAGTTGGCCTGAGGCAGGAGGCTTGAAGCCGGCGGCGGGTGGCCTGAAGCGGGCGGCCGGTGGCAGGCGGTATGAAGCCGGTGGCCTGAGGCTGGCGGCTGGCGGCCGGTGGCCTGCGGCGGAAGGCTGGGCTGTGACCGACGGATCGGTGGCCCTCGGAGGGAACGCGCTTCGGCCCGGTCAGACCGCGCGGCGGAGCAGGGGAGCCGGGTGGGGGCCGCTTTCCCGCACGCCGCGGGCCCGGTCCCATTCCACCAGCAGCCGGCCATGGCGGTCCAGCAAGGTGATCCGCTCGGCCATGGGCTTTGCGCTGGCACCATCGCGTGGCGTCAGCATCACGTGCAGGGGGATCGGCATCGGTTTGCCGTGGTCGTTCACCGGACGGCCCTCCCAGGGGCGGATCTCGATCATGCGCGGCAGATGGCCTGGCTGCACCAGCACCAAACGGATGGCCACGTCATCGGGCAACTGCAGGGCGAACCGGCCTTCGTCGTCGGTGTCGATCACCTGGGCCAGCCGCTCGTTGAGCACGATGCTCACCGCACAGGGATGATCGTTGATGCCTTCCACCTGGCCGCGCACCTGCAAGGGCCCTGATAGCGGGCTGGGGTGCCGGTCATCCCGGTCCAGGTCGTCGAGCGCCTTGCGGATCACGCTGAACGGCGGGATCGAGGCAGGGACGTCCTTGGTGGAGCGGCTCCACGGCCATCCCGGACCGGTGCGGGCGAGGCGGCGCTTGAGGGTCTCCAGGATGGGGTGCATGGGCGGGGTGGAGTGGCTTCGGGGCGTCATACGGCAACCGGGTCTCATGGGGTTCACTGCTTGGCCTCGGCGCGTTGGGTCTCCACCCAGGCGGCCAGCTCCATGGTGGGGTCCACGAAGGGGGCGGCCTCGCGACGCACCCGCTTGGCCGGGGCCGCCGCCGGGCTCTCCGCCGGCATCAAGCGGGCCGTCCGCAGGTGCTCGTAGCCGAAGTCGCCCTCCTTGCTGTTGAAGGCGATGAGGCCCACGGGACCGTCGTAGCGCATCGGACCCTCGGCCGGCTGGGCCAGCAGGCTCACCTGGAAGTGGAAGAGGAAGTCCTTGCGGGGGTGCACATCGCCCGGCAGGCGCGTGTCGAACACCAGTTCCTTGGCGATGGTGCCCGGCCGCTCGAAGCTCAGGCGGTACTCGTGGCCCAGCGGCAGGTCCAACTGGAACTGGGCGAGACCCTGCTCCATGCGGGTGAAGGCCGCCCCGTCCTGGAGCACGGTAAGCGTGGCGCCGGTGAGGGCCTCGCTGCTCAGCACCTTGCCGTCGATGCGGAGCATGCGGGTCTCCTCGGCGTGGGCGGCGGCCGCGGCGCACAGGCTGGCGGCGAGGGCGAGCTGTCGGAGGGTGGCGGGGGCGTTCATGGCTTCGGGCGTTGGGGGTTCCGTGTCGTTGGTGGGCCAAAGCAAGCCCCGGGAGAGGGGGTGGGTGAGCCCCGGTGAGCAGGTGGCGGGGGTGGGGGAGCAAGTGGCGGGAGCGGGACCAGGGGCAGGGGCGGGAGCAGGAGCAGGGGCAGGGGCAGGAGCAGGAGCAGGAGCAGGGGCGGGAGCGGGAGCAGGAGCAGGAGCAGGAGCAGGAGCAGGAGGCGGGTAAGGAGCGCCCTTCACGCAGAGGCCGCTGAGGGGGCGGGAGCAGGGGCACGCTCCATGATGAGCTTGAGCTCGGAATGAGCGATACATTCACCAAGCACCTTCACGCCGTCCCTGCGAGGCGCTTGTGTGGTGGGTTGTTCGCAGGGCGCCGCGGCAGTCTCCCCGTGGTGGATGGGATCCGTTCCAATGATGGGCCGCCTTCGCTGAAGCTTCGGCGTGCCGAAGAGATCGCTTCCGCCCCTTCGGGAGCGTCGCGATGACGGGTTGGAAATGACCGGTTCTGGTCCGATCACCTCTGCACCGTCACTGCGAGGCGAATGTGCGGTGGTTGGTGCGCTGGGCGCCGTGGCAGTCTCCCCTGAGCGGACGGGAACGCAATTGCCCCACCGCGTGAAGCCCACATGAAGTTTTCAACCAGCAGCACCAAGTAGCACGATGTCGACTATATTCGA
>Ga0138256_10000197_pt1 | contig 71219 bp, 71 predicted proteins | sample KNB2016incub_MG_FD_105486 | JGI IMG/M metagenome (GOLD analysis project Ga0138256, IMG submission 105486) | Active sludge microbial communities from wastewater in Klosterneuburg, Austria - KNB2014incub_MG | ecosystem: Engineered > WWTP > Activated sludge > Unclassified | place: Austria...
AATGCGGCAGACGAAACGAGTTGCAATCTTTTAAACCAGAAATTGGCCCGGTTTGCATTGAGTGTGTTTAAAAATAAAGTGAATGAAGCCATGATGACGAGAATAGAACAAAGCAATATCCACTTAAAATTTTTGCCATAAAAAATCACTTTCATCGCATAAGACTCATATTGCGATTTCAGTTTGGCCGGATCAAACTCCATGTTCTTATAAAGAAATAACGCTACCCCGGCAAAAATCGTAAATGCAATTATTTTAGGCATCCATCCTTTTTTAAATGAATGGATAAACCAGAGGGAAATAATGAACGCTATAATCATACCAACAACCGGAGCCAGTAAAATAAAAGCAGCAGTTTTATAAATTACAACCGAGTTTACAACTTTAAATCCACCATATGCTACGGCAGCACCTGAAAAAGCTCCAACCAGCGCATGTGATGATGATGACGGGATACCAAACCACCAGGTTAATAAATTCCAGAAAATAGCAGCGATTAAACCAGAGAATATAACAATCATCATTTGATGACCAAAAACAAGATCTGTTTTTACTGTTTTTGCAATTGTATTGGCTACGCCATGGTCTTTAAAAATAAAAAAGGCAACAAAGTTAAACATGGCAGCCCAAAGCACGGCCTGTGTGGGTGTCAGTACTTTTGTAGAAACAACAGTTGCAATGGAATTAGCCGCATCATGAAAGCCGTTTATATAATCGAAGATGAGCGCTAAAGCAATAATTACTATAAGAAAAGTCATATTGGTTTTGGTTAATGGTTCATAATTGATGATTTATAGTTTTTGACCATAAACTACATGAAATCAACTATGCATATTTTACAATTATACTTTCTATCACATTTGCTGCATCCTCACATTTATCAGTTACAATTTCCATTACCTGGTAAATTTCCCTTTTCTTGATAACCTCTTTGGCATCGGGCTCAGTGGCGAACAAACGTTCGATACTCATATCAAAAATATCATCAGCCTGGTTTTCTACACTGTTAATAGATACCAACGCATCGGTGATTAACCGCATGTTCTTCATATTCCGTAATTCTTTTACAGCAATCTCCACCTGTCTTGTACCCAATGCAATCAGATCGGCCATCTTATTAAAACCCATGTCGTTATTAGGGTTAACCCTGTAGAAATTTATTTTTTTGGCTGAAGCGTAAATATAGTCGGCAATATCATCAAGCGAGGTAGCCAGGTAGTGAATATCTTCCCTGTCAAACGGAGTAATAAAATTCTTACCTAATTCTGTAAAAATGGTATGGGTATAATCATCATTCACGTGTTCCATATCTTCAATTTCCTGAATTAGTTTTCCACGTTTGTCGAAATCGGGTTCATTAACCAGGTCCTTAAGTTTATCGCCCATTTTTACCAGTACTTCCGATACGTTTTCAAATAACTGATAAAATACTTTATCCTTTGGTAAGAATATCTTAAGCATTGTATTTATTCCCATGATTATTTTTTTTGCTAAATTATAAATAGATATTGATGGTTTTCGTTTATTGGTTTTGGTAACAATTACTTAATACTAAAAATTAACTTGTCCCTGCAACCTCAAAAAATTTCCTTTCTGCAAATTAGTTCTTGTTTTCGAGTCCTCAAATCTCCTCTCCGATATTACATAGGACACGGTAAACTCAAAAGCTTTGCTTATCTGCCATTCAATTCCCGACTCAATTTCTTTTACATTGTAACTGCGGGCATCCTGTTCATGTTTTTTTCCCCCTTCATATTGCTGAAAACGTGCGAATGGAAAAAACACCATCCCGTTTTTCAACGTTTTTCTGAACGACAGTGTTACATACCCGCCATTTAAATTTTTTGTTTCAATAGAATCTATTGAAGGATTGTATTGTGGCCCTACGCCCCAGTTATATTCTGCCTGTATACCAAATGGCTGCGGGTAAAGTACTAACGAAGTTGCAATTCTTCTTTCATTGAATACGAAGTCGTTTGCAGCCTTTACGCCAGCAGATCTCAGGCTTGAAGGTAACGAGTATTTACCAGCGTATGCCTGAATACCCGGCTCAAATATCTGTCCCTTATATTTAAAAGGATAACTTAACCGTGCTACGGTGTGTAATCCATTATTCTCTTCTTGTTTATTTGCTGTTTGTCCGTTAAATACACCAAATCCAAAAACCCCATAATCACCACTACCTTTTAAATTGTCTCGTACTAATGACGAAAATAAATCTCTTTTTGCTTTGGGTGCCCAGTAGAAAATAGCGCCCAGATCACGTTCGTTTTTTAAAGCACTGTTTAACCCATCATGCCTGTCGAGTGGTAACCTGTTCTGGCTGCTCTGCAGATTTTCGAAACCAAAAGGAATCTTACTTTGACCGATTCTCAAACGGTATTCATTTTTTTTATCAAACCCGATATCAATATAGGCATCACGCAACTGCACCACATTTTGTTCCGATCCAACTGAACTTCCAAAATCGGGCTGTATATAGAAATAAATATTATTAGTAATATTGCCGCTTATTTTGATACGGCCACGACGGATAATGAACCCGCCTCCTTCGCCGATAGATTTATCGCACTGATCGCATTTTAATTTGGGGTTAGTCTCTAAAAGACGGTTGTAACGCACCTGCACATAACCACCGATATTGATAATATCGTACCATTTTTTTGCACTGGGCTTTGGAGCTTCAGCTTTTTTAACGGAGTCGGTTATTAATCTTTGTGCATTCCCCGGATTTAAGCACATAAAACTGATAACTATCAACAATAGTCTCATTCTTTATCTTTTAATTGCACGGCAAAAGTGAAATTCTAAATATTGAAATCAGTCATTTCAATATTACCAAATTGTTAATTAATTAAAAATAGCCCCGTTAAAGAATTAACGGAGCTTGCAATTAAAAGATAAAAATGACTTTAGCCGATTTTTATCCTCATCACAAATTTGATTGTCCTATGTTACCAAATAGTAAATTAAATGTTACCATTCATAAATATGAAAGATCTCAGCGGTGTAAAACAAATACTTCATGTTTTCTTAACACAGGAGTAATAACGGGGTAACATTGAAATATTCTCTTTGCATCAAATATTAAATGCATGAGATTATTATTACTTACTCTACTGAGTTTAACAGGTAGCGGATTATTTGCCCAAACCGGTAAGATAGAAGGAAAGGTTTCAGATTTAACTACAGGAAATATTGTTTCAGGTGTTTCTATATCAATTGACGGAGATAAAACCATTGCATCAACAGGTGTTGATGGTTATTTTGTTATTACTGTTGAAGCCGGAAAAAAATATACAATCAAATTAACTTCAGTTGGATATCAGCCTAAAGAAATTACAGATATAGAAGTTAAGGCAGGTGAAGTAACCGATCTTTATATATTCATAGAAAAAGCTGCGAAAACAGAAACTGCTGTGGTGGTGAGAGCCACATCCCGTAAGGAAACATCGGCAGCGCTTATTACCTATCAAAGAAATGCACCCGTTGTTGCACAGGTTATCAGTTCCGAGTCAATTAAAAGATCGCCTGATAAAAATACCGGAGAGGTTTTAAAAAGAGTTCCCGGAGCATCTGTACAGGAAGGTAAATACCTTGTGGTACGTGGCCTTGCCGACAGGTATAACCAGGCAATGCTGAATGGAATATTATTAAGCAGTACCGAGCCAGACCGTAAAACTTTCAGTTTCGATATTCTTCCATCATCCATGATTGATAATATCATCATCAATAAATCATTTATTCCCGAACTACCAGGCGAGTGGGCTGGTGGCCTGATTCAGGTTAATACAAAAGATGTACCTGCAAGAAATTTTTTAACTATCCAACTGGGCACAGGTTTTAACTCACAAACCATTGGTAACGAATTTTACGATTATAAAGGTGGCAAAACAGATTTTTTAGGATATGATGACGGAACAAGAGGTCTTCCGGCCAATCTGCCTGCCAAGGCTGCTTTTGCTGATTTAACCCAAGCCGAAAAAACAGCTTATGCATCTGGCTTTCAAAATACCTGGAGTACAAATAAAAAGAGCTCAACTTTTACACCTTCTTTAAACCAAAGTATTGTCATAAACGGCGGCTTTAAAACAAATGTTGGTAAAAAAAGTAAACTTGCTGCAATACTGGCTCTTAATTACAACCGAAGCAATAAAAGAACTGTTTCGCAAAATCAGATAAACAGCTTTCAAAACAATATTCCCGATTTAAGTTTTAATTATTTCAATAAAAAATACAGTCAGGATGTTTTGGCAGGCGCTTTGGCAAATATTACACTGCAGCTTGGCAGTAATCACAAAATATCTTTTAAGAATTTGCTGAATGTAAACACCACTAATTACACTACATTAAGAGAAGGGAAGGATTTTGATGGAGCCGCTAATGTTGTTTTAGGCGATAATATCAAAGCAAGTGAACTGGCTTTTAAAGCAAACACTTTTTTTAATACACAGTTAACCGGTGAGCATAAGATTAAAAAGTATGATGCTAAATTTCAGTGGTTCGGCAGTTTCAATATATTAGACCAGTATATACCTGATCAGCGACGTTTACAATTTCTGCAGGATGATTCCAACGACCCTTCATCTCCATACCGTGCAGTTATCGGCGGATCAAACGCATCGCAAAAAAGCGGAAGCCGCTATTATGGATTTTTAAATGATTATATCTATACAGCCGGTGCCGACTTAAGTAAGGATTTTGAACTTGGTAAATTAACCCAGTCAGTTAAGGGCGGTTATTTTTTCCAGGTAAAAGACAGGTTATTTGATTCGAGGCCATTCGCCATTTACCTGCCGGTAGAAAACAGAGATTTGCGCCTTTTACCGGTTGATCAGCTTTTTGCAGCAGAAAATTTTGGTAATGGGTCTGATAACAAATTTGCTTTTAACGAATTGTCGGGATCAAGCTACCGGTATATAGCCAATTCAATATTAAATGCAGGTTTTCTACAGTTCGATAACCAGGTTACCAAAAAAATCCGTGTGGTTTGGGGCCTGCGTGTTGAAGATTTTGACCAGGTGATTGGCAGTGTAAACAAAAACGATCCAAGGCATGTTTACAGCAAGGTAACTGATTATTTGCCCGGCATTAACGCAACGTATAAATTAAATGATAAAACCAATATCCGTTTGTCAGGTTCTCAAACTGTTATCCGTCCCGAGTTCAGGGAGTTAAGCACTTTTCAGTTTTACGATTTTGATTTAGGCGCTACAGTTGCAGGATTCAGCGGATTAACAAGAACAAAGGTTTCGAATTTTGATTTACGTTATGAGCTTTACCCAAGAGGCGGTGAATTGTTTACTTTCGGAATCTTTTATAAATATTTCAACAGCCCTATTGAAGCATATTTTAACCCGGCATCTGGTGGTGCAAGCACGTATAATTTCTTAAATGCAAATGAAGCAAACAGTTTTGGTGCCGAACTGGAGTTCAGGAAAAAACTTGATTTCAGTCCTGCCTTAAAAAACTTTACCGTACAGGGAAATCTGTCATACATCTACAACAGGGTATCCGGCATTGGTGCTAATGAATCAAGAGCTATGCAGGGACAAAGTCCTTATTTATTAAATGCAGGTATTCAGTACGACCTGGAAAAATATGGTATCAACACCACTTTATTATTTAACCAGATTGGACGCAGGATCGCTTTTGTTGGTGGCAGCGACCAACCACCAATTTGGGAAAACCCACGCCCCTTATTAGACTTCCAGGTTGCTAAAAAAGTTTTAAAGAACAAAGGAGAATTGAAAATGAATATCTCTGATATCATTAACAAAGAAGCCGTGTTTTACACTGACCTGAATGATAATAAAAAATACGACAGTAACTCAGATGCATTTGCCATCAAAAGAAAGTATGGTACAAATTTCAGTTTTTCATTTACCTATAATTTTTAACGCAATAACTAATTACTAAAACAAATTTTAAAAAATACAAAAATGAAAAAGTTATTTCTCTACAGTGTATTATTATCAGCTACTGCCCTTAGCTGCCGCAAAATTGAAGTAGATGGAGCTACCACTACGGTTGTTACAGGTGGTGGTACCACGGAAAACACTATTCTTGAAGGCAGGATAAGTGAGAACCGTACTTTAAAAGCACAATACACTTATAAATTACGTGGCCTTGTGTATGTAACAAACGGCGCCATACTTACCATAGAGCCGGGTACAAAAATTGTTGGCGAAAAAGGAAGAAACGGAGGATTGATTATTACCCGCAGTTGCAAGATCATTGCTGATGGTACTGTTGATAAACCAATTGTATTCACATCAGAAGAGGCTACACCACAACGTGGCGACTGGAGCGGCTTGGTAATTTTAGGAAACGCTCCTACCAATGCATCTTTTAACGGTGTTGCCGGTGTTGGCGAAATTGAAGGCGGTATTAATAACAGTGATGGATTAGGCTTATATGGTACACCATCCACACAAGCACAAAATCCAGCTGATAACAGTGGAATTTTACGCTATGTACGTATTGAGTATGCCGGATATGCATTTTTACCCGATAAAGAAATCAACGGTTTAACTTTTGGCGGTGTAGGCAGCCAGACAGTTGTTGATTATGTACAGGTATCTTACGCCAATGATGATTCTTTTGAGTGGTTTGGTGGTACTGTTAATTGCACTCACCTTATATCGTATAGAACATTGGATGATGATTTTGATACAGACAACGGCTACAACGGAAAAGTTCAGTTTGGTATTTCTTTAAGAGATTCAGCCGTTGCTGATATATCAAGAAGTGAAGCTTTTGAAAGTGATAACGATCCAAACGGAAGTTCTCTGTTACCACAAACAGCCGTTGTGTTCAGCAACATGACTGTAATGGGTCCTAAGGCAACTTTAGGAAATACCGGAAACAGTTTATTTAGCTGGGGTGCACAAATAAGAAGAAATTCAAGTACTTCTCTTTTCAATTCAATTATTATGGGCTACCCTGTAGGTTTGTATATTGATGCAACAAAAGGGGTTCCTACTGACAATAACATTCCATCTTCGTTATTTGTACAAAATACAATTATTGCAGGTTGTCCTTCGCCAATCTTATACAGTTTAGGTTCAAATACAAATGTGCCCATTACACCTAACACAACTGCTACAATTACGGCATGGTTTAATACTGCAGCTTATGGCAACAGTATTTTAACCAACAATACAGATATTGGTTTAATTGCTCCTTTCAATTACAACAACCCGGATTTTAATCCAACAGCGGGTTCTGCAGCTTTAGCAGGGGCAAGTTTTACTAACCCCAAACTATCTGCCGGTTTTACAAATGTTGCCTATAAAGGCGCTTGTGCAGTTGGTGATACCTGGTGGAAGACATGGTCTAAATTTTAATTAATCAATCCGTACCATAATATATTAACATCCCGGCATAAGCCGGGATGTTTTTTTAAATTTACAACATGAAAATCATAATCGGGTTTCTCATTATCGCTGCTATGTTGGCGTTGGGATGTACAGAACAAAACAAACGGATACCAATCACAAAAACGGTCAGCCATACCTGGCTCGACTCAATCATTGCAAACAGCGACAGCAGTTACATAAAACCTTACAAAAGAACAGATTTTGTAACAGCAGTTTTTTATCTTAATAAAAAAGATTCATCTGTTTGCCAGTTAATGAAAGATTCCGCTGGCCATATTCGCCAGGTCATCATTGCAAAAAACGATGTCCGTACTTTTTTCGCACAGTATTATCCAAACGGTAATATACAGGCAGACCTGCCCCTGGATAAATTCGGGCAATATCATGGAACAGGTACCTTTTATTACGAAAATGGAACTATTCAAAGCACTGGTTCATTTAATCATGGACTAAAATCAGGCCAGTGGAAAATTTTTGATGAAAACGGAAAATCAGTCTCTGCAAATAACTACGATACAAACGGGCAGGAGATTAAATAACAATCACTTAATGTTCAGGTAATCATCCGGTAACGTTATACTTTGATATTGTACCCGAACAGTGTATAGCGAACATATACAAATTTCTTAAGCAAAATAGCAGGTTTTCTCATGCTTGTACCACCCGTTAGTCTTATCAGGGTGGTTATTTTTTGAACATTAATTTAATGTTACCAAATTGTTACTATGCACATTTAAAGCACATTCTTTTTCACAGATCAAAATTAAAGAATAAAAAAATTATTTTCACTGCCTTAACACTAAATGCCGGGTTTATGAAATGGTTAACTGTAAATAATAATTCAAACAGGGAATGTTTTGAATTATGGGAAGATGAAAAAAAACTTGCCAATATTTCATTTAATAAACAAACAAGATTCGTAAGAATAGTCAGTGGCCTTGGCAAAAGAATGTTTTCTTTTGAAAAAAAAGGATTATTAAATCCAAGGAAAATAATCCGGGATGAATATGGCGTAAATCTGGGTAAAGTAGAACAAATAAAACCAGGTACAGGAAAAGGAATCGTTGTATTGGATGGGAAAAAATATTCTTTTATTTACGATCAGGACAATACCGGCGAACTTGTTTTATATGATGAGTTCATGAAAACAAACCTGCTTAGCTGCAGTTTTAAAACAATAAACACGGGCCTTACTAAAACAAAGTCTTTGTTAGACAGTAAGTTTGCAAGCCTGTTGCTGATGCTTTGCTGGTACAGCTTTCAGCCACATAATAATGCTGTTACAGAGATTGTGTAAGTACCGATTTTCTTAATTATCTTTTTTGGTCTGCAATGTAAAGCCAAATGTACTCCCAACGTCTATTTTACTACGCACATGAATGGTTTGATCGTGTGCTTCAATTATATGCTTGCAGATAGATAAACCCAGGCCGCTGCCGCCAACCTTGCGGCTTCGGGCCAGATCGGTGCGGTAAAAACGTTCAAATATGCGGAGCAGATGTTCTTCCGCGATACCGGCACCATCATCACTGATCTCAATCAACACCCTGGCACCATCAACTTTATAAAAACTGGCTTCAATGGTTCCGCTCTGTTTGCCGTATTTGATAGCATTATCAACCAGGTTAATAAACACCTGCCTGATCTTTTCCTTATCGGCATAAACAGTTAATGGCGTTTCGCATCCTTTTTTAATGTTGCATTTTATTTCTTTTTCATCAGCTTTAAAAGATAACGTTTCATATACATCCTTTAATAAATCCTGTATAATAAAACTGTCTTTTATTAAAAGCTGCTGTCCGCTTTCCAGTTTTGATATTGCATCCAGGTCATCTACCAGGTTCACTAAGCGCTCTATATTACGAGATGTACTTTGCAGAAATTTTGTATTTACTTCGGGCTTATCGAGTGCTCCGTTCAGCAAGGTGTCAACATATCCCTGGATGGCAAATATGGGTGTCTTCAGTTCATGACTCAGGTTTTGCAAAAATTCCTTCCGGTATGCTTCATTCTGTTCCAGCAGCTCTATTTCTGCTTTACGCTGTTCAGCCCATGTTTCCACATCTTGCCTAACCTCATCAATACTTTTTTGGGGCAAAATATTTTTGTAATAAAATTCCTCTCTTTTACTTGCCTTGGTTTGATAGATAAACTTATAAATGAGTTTTATCTTTCTGTAAATAAATGTCTGCAATGTATAAACAATCAGCCCGTACGATCCAAGAAAAATTACAATGAAAGAAAGTACCCCTATCCACCAGACAGGTTTAAAAATAAATATACCCAGTGCTATTGGTATCGACAGGCCCAGTGCTGTTAAGGCCGATAATTGCTGCGGAGAAATATTTTTAGAAGTTGCCATAGCTTAATCAGCTGCAAGCTACAAGCTGTACGGGGATTTTTAAATTTTATATTTTTTACCGGGAGATTAATTACAAATCAAATTTATACCCAACCCCTTTAACAGTAGTAATACAATCGAGGTTTAGTTTTTGCCGGATTTTACGAATGTGAACATCAATGGTTCTGTCACCAACAATCACTTCGGTTCCCCAAACCTGGTTTAATATTTCGTTGCGGAGAAAAACCTTTCCGGGCTTACTGGCTAGTAAAGCCAGCAATTCAAATTCTTTCCGGGCCAGGATAATGTCCTCGCCAGTGTGATTGACAATATATTTTTCCCGGTCTATTTTTATGTCTCCCACCTGCAATATGCCAGTGTCTTCTTTGTTTAATCTTCTGAACAAAGCGCTTACCTTACTCACCAGCACTTTCGGGCTGACAGGTTTCGTAAGATAGTCATCAGCGCCTGTCTCCAATCCTTTCACTTCAGTCCCTTCATCACTTAAAGCGGTAAGAAAAATAATCAGGGTCTCCTTAAAGGCAGGCTGCATTCTCAAAATATTACAAACCTCAATACCATTCTTTCCAGGCATCATAATATCAAGGATAATCAGGTCTGGCTGAAAAGATTTTGCCATGTCTATCGCATCATTTCCGTTTTTAACTGCTGCTACAGCATACCCCTCATTTTGAAGATTGTATTGAATGATCTCCAGGATATCGGGTTCATCATCAGCAATTAATATTTTCTTAACAGAATTGGCGTTATTCATATCATGCAAAAATAGTCTTTACCTTTAATCAGTAAACAGTTTATACTCCATTCGGTATTATCAAATTGTTAAGGCAAAGCAGCGCATTAACAATAAATTTCATCTTAATTGCGGCAGATATGTATCTGCTGCCGTAATTTTAGCATCTTTGCTGCTGAATTGAACTATGAAAAAATATCTTTTTCTCTTTATACTGCTGATATCCTCTGCTGCTGTTTTTGCAATAGTGGATACGGTAACCGTACCCATATACAGGCAACTTTTTCATGATAAGATAAATGAAGAGCAGCGATTGCTGGATAAGCTGGATGGTACGCTTGACGGGGTAATTAATGTCACACACAATGTAGAGATCAACTTTGCTATTACCGATATAATGATGAGGAAGATCAATGAACTGGAAGATTTTGTGGAGCTTAATAACCGGCTCAGCACCAATAATCAAAAGATCAGGTACCTGGGTTATATTGAAAATGTGGTTAAAACAGTTAAATACAGTTTAAAATCTAAAGAGCTTAACCCGGTATATGTGCCCCTGGTGATAGAGAACTTTGAAAAAATAATGATAGCCAATATTGACAGTTTCAGCATGGCATCCGAAATTCTAAAAGCACCCTACCAGGTTGGAAAAATAAATGCGGAAATATTTGCAGAAAACAAGGGATATGAAGCCAGTAAAAAGATCCTTTATAAAAAATTCTGTGCTATTAATCCTGATAAAATCTTACAAACAATAGAGCCTTATATTAATGAACCATTTGCAGATTCACTTATTGTAAACAGTTGTAAGTTTAACCCGTCAGCAGTTTACTCTGCTGCACAGGCTCCTAACAGTGTGCTTGGAATTCTTATTCACCGTAACACTGACCCAATAGTTACATCTGTTGTTCAGCTTAGTAAAACGCCTAATGCGCTTTTGTATTTTCCTTTTTTAGATGATATTGTTTCTGGTAAGAACAGCATTGACAGTATAAAAAAGTATTTAGGCAATGATGGAGCAGCTTACGACAGTGTTGGTTATTATAAACTATTGGTTAAAACTGAAATTGCCTATTTTAAACGCCTGATTTCTCCGGCAAAAGATACACCCATTGCCATGTTTGGAGCCAACGGTTTGAGGGAAACTTTAAAGAAAAAAGCCTATCAGCATTTTGTTACACCAATAAATACTTTGCATGACCTCAGCAATATTAACATGCGCATGAAGGCTACAGATTCCCTGTCGGCAGTTGACCTGTATTTTATGATGGTGATGAGTGAAAATGAAATTTACACGTCCAGTTATAAGCACAGTTTTTTCAGAATGTTACAGCGAATGGGAGCAGAACCAAGAACTGACTCTCTTTTATTAAACGTTCATTTTGATTTTTTTAAAAAGTTTATCAAAATGGCTGCCAATTATAATAAGCTGGATACTTTTTTAAAATTCATGCCGGTACCGGCATCCGAAACATTAATGCGTGGCTTTATTGCCAACCTGGATAATACCGGCAACCTGGAAGATGCAGTGGATGTTGCAGATTCGTACAGCAGTATCAATGATAAAAAATTAAAAAACACCATACTTAATTATGTGGTGGAAAATGAAAAGATATGTGCCCAAAATAATAATACCCGCGGTAAGACAATTTACGGTTTATTAAAATCAATTTTTCTGTCGGCAGACAGTACCAATAATATTGACCTGACCGGCATTTTAGGTATCCCTTCAATTTATGAAATTGAAAATAAAGATATGCGGGACGACAGCGGAAGGATTATACAGCAGGTTTACTGGTATGGTGATGAGGATGGAAAAGCCTTTTTCCCTTCTTTCTTAAATTCTTTTTCTACAAAAGAATGGACAATAACCCCAACCAAAGAATGGTATGAAATAAAATCGAAAAAAGGAAAAGTATGGGTTTATGCAAACCGGCCGCTGGATAATGATGCCAACCTGGATGACAGCGCCCAGATACACCTTAACAGCTATCTGGTTGAAAATGGTCTTCAGCCGGGAGTGGTGGTACATCGTGGGCATAGTTACTGGGTTCCCCGAACCATAAAGCGCATGGCCGGTAATGCCAGGATTGTGATGCTGGGATCATGCGGTGGTTATAAAAATCTAAATGATATTATTGAAAGAAACCCTGATGCACATATAATATCTACAAAAGAAATTGGCGCAGGCGATATTAACAGGCCCATCCTCAATTACCTGAATCAGACATTTGAAGCGGGGAACAAACTCGTATGGAAAAATATGTGGGCTTCTCTCACAAAATTATTTTCAACCGATCCCAGCAGATCGGTAAGGGAAAGCTGGGAAGATTATATTCCGCCTTATAAAAATCTTGGAGCTATTTTTTTAAAGGGCTACAACAATATGATTCGGGAAGAGTAGTTTATGAGCCTGGTAAAAAAGAAAGCTGTTGACAATAATATGCTTTCAATAATGTTGTATCTACCCCAGTAATCAACACAAAAAACTTAACCTAAAACCCTCCTACCTTTGTAATATGACTGATCAGCCAAAGGCAAAAAGAAAGATATTTAATTTTTCATTACTGCGCAGGGTTTTTCATTTTGCTGCTCCTTACAAAAATAAATTTTACGGTTCTTTGGTATTGGCCATAGTGCTGGCTGCTATAGCTCCAATAAGGCCATTCTTAATTCAGCTTACCATTAATGATGGAATAAAAAATGATACCACATCTCATTTTGTAAACGGGCCCGGAGGTTTTATTATTGAGATCACCATTATTCAAATTATTTTATTATTGCTGGAAACAGGCTTCAGGTTTTTATTTACTTTCTCTACCGCATCGCTGGGGCAAAGTGTTGTGCGTGACATGCGGGTTAGCACCTACAATAAAATACTGCATCTTAATTTAACACAGTACGATAAAACAGCTATTGGCACACTCACAACAAGAACGATAAATGACATTGAATCCATCAACGATATTTTCAGTGATGGTTTAATACCCATCATTGCAGATCTGCTGGCAATCTTTTCTGTACTCAGTTATATGTTTTATGTTGACTGGCAATTAACACTTGTTTGTCTTGCCCCGTTTCCATTTTTGATTGTGGCCACTTATTATTTCAAGGAAAGTGTAAACAAATCATTTATCAGGGTTCGTAATGCTGTGGCCAATCTTAATGCATTTGTGCAGGAGCATATTACCGGCATGGCTGTTATACAGGCATTTGCTGCCGAGAAAAAAGAGTTCGGTAAATTCAACCGTATCAATAAAGAACACCGCAATGCAAACATAAAAGCCATTTTCGCTTACTCTGTTTTTTTTCCGGTTGTGGAACTGGTGATGGCATTGTCTATTGGCTTACTGGTTTGGTGGGCCGCAAAAGATGTGGTAAGTGCTGTACAGGCCGAAAAAGTTGCAGGTGTGATTACCGCATTTATTCTTTGTCTTAATTTATTGTTCAGGCCGCTGCGTGTAATTGCCGACAAATTCAATGTGCTGCAGATGGGCATGATTGCCAGTGAACGTGTTTTTAAAGTACTGGACAATGAGGATACAACGATGAGAGATGGAATTGTAAATGCAGAGAACTTAAAAGGCAAAGTAGAATTTGATAAAGTATGGTTTGCTTATATAGATGAACAATATGTTTTAAAAGATATCAGCTTTACACTAAATGCCGGCGACACATTGGCCATTGTTGGTCATACCGGCAGCGGCAAAACTTCCATCATCAGTTTATTAAACCGGCTCTATCAAATAAACAAGGGTAGTATTAAAGTTGATGATATTAAAATAGAAGATTTTCACCTGGATGACCTGCGGGCAAAAATTGCTGTGGTGCTGCAGGATGTTTTCCTTTTCAGCGGTTCGGTAAAAGATAATGTTACGCTCCGTAATCCTGATATTAAAGATGAGGAAGTGATAAGGGCTGCTAAGATGATCGGCATTCATGATTTTATTTTGCAACTACCCGGTGGCTACGATTATAATGTAATGGAAAGAGGCGCTACTCTTTCATTGGGTCAGCGGCAGTTATTATCTTTTGTAAGAGCCTTATTATATAATCCTTCCATTTTAATTCTGGATGAAGCCACTTCATCAATAGATACCGAAAGCGAAGCGTTGATACAACATGCCATAGAAAAACTGATTGCCAACCGTACCTCGATTGTGATTGCTCATCGCCTGTCAACCATCCGAAGGGCTGATAAGATCATCGTTTTGGACAAAGGCGAAATAAAAGAAATAGGCAGCCATGATGAACTGCTTGAAAAACGTGGTTTTTATTACCAGTTGCACAAAATGCAGTTTGAAAAGCAGGCTAAATTGGCATAAAATATACATATTAGGGCATTTCTATAAATTCTTCCCCCTCAATTTTTAATTTCAGCCCCCCGCCCTTATCTTTGCGCCAAATTACAGGTATATTATGGCATCAAAGAGCATCAAATCAATACTGGTAGCGGTTTTCAGCTTAAGTTTAGTGTTTTTTTCTAATGTAGCTTTTGCCAATCCTGAACCCTCAGGTGATACTGCCAAAAAAGCAAAGATTTTTGATGCCAACGAAGTGATCTTCGGCCATATTATGGATGCCCATGAATTCCACTTCATGTCGTATAAGGGATCCGACGGACAGCAACACCACGTTACCATTCCACTGCCGGTAATTGTATATTCAAAAGGAAAAGGTTTTTCATGTTTCATGTCTTCAAAATTTGAACACGGACACCATGATGTTAATGGATATACTTTATTGACCAACGAAAAGATTGACCATTTAGGTTTAGACCGTAATAAATATTCAGCAGGCCATATTGTAGCATCAGATGGCGCACACGGAGTAGATCAAACGGTAAGCGTTTTGGATTTGTCACCAACCCGTAACGTGGTTCAAATGTTACTGGCCTTATTTGTACTTTGTTTTCTGCTGATTAAAATTGCAGGCCGATACAAAAAAGGAGAAGGTATCAAGACCGCACCAACCGGCTGGCAAAACACCATGGAAACGGTTGTTAACTTCATTAACGATGAAATCTGCAAACCAAACCTGGGTGCAAAGAGCCAAAAATACCTGCCGTACATTTTAACCGTTTTCTTATTTATATTGATCAACAATATTTTCGGATTGATTCCCGGCTCAGCAAACGTAACCGGCAATATTGCATTTACTTTCATCTTATCGGTTATCTCTTTTGTAATCATCCTGGCCAGCAGTAAGAGTCATTACTGGGGTCATATTTTTAACCCTCCGGGCGTACCGGGTTGGGTAAAAATCATTTTGGTTCCGGTGGAGATACTTGGAATATTCACTAAGCCATTCGCTTTAATGATCAGGTTATTTGCCAACATGGTGGCGGGCCATATCCTTATCATTTGCCTGATATCATTGATCTTCATCATGGCATCAATCAACCAATACATAGGCTGGGGCTTTGCACCTTTCTCTATTGCGTTCACCATTTTCATTTATTTTATTGAGATACTGGTTGCTTTTTTGCAGGCCTTTATCTTTACCATATTAACAGCGGTATTCATTGGCCAGGCTTTTGAAGGCGGTCATGATGATCATGGACATGAACCTGCTGTTGCACATTAATAAACGTTTTTTTTAACCAATACAAATTCACAATTATGAATTTTTTCTTATTAGCAGAAATCGCTAACGCAGGTGGTGCCATTGGTGCCGGCCTGGGAGCCATTGGTGCAGGTATCGGTATTGGCCAGATCGGTAAAGGTGCATTGGAATCAATTGCACGTCAGCCGGAAGCCATCAACGATATCCGCAGCAACATGATCCTTACTGCCGCCCTTGTAGAGGGTGCTGCACTGTTTGCGATCATCATCGGGTTCTTAGCTATGGTGCTTTAAAACCTTTACTGCATCCAAAGTACAGGACGGCGGATGCAGTAATTTTTACCCCCTGACCCCCTAAAGGGGGAAATGTGAAGGGTTATTTTGAACCAGGCTTTAGTGCTACTATCAACTTTATTGGCGTCGCACTCTTGTACAGTACATCAACATTGAACTTTTTTATTTTATAAATAATATAAAATGCAATTATTAACACCGGCCTTTGGCCTTATCATCTGGACACTTTTAGCGTTCCTGATCGTTTTCTTTCTGTTAAAGAAATTTGCATGGCCCGCAATCATTGGCGGACTGGCAGAACGTGAAAAAAACATTGCTGACGCTTTGGCTACTGCCGAAAAGATAAAGCTTGAAATGGCGCAACTGAAAAATGACAATGAAGCCATTTTGGTACAGGCACGTGAAGAAAGAGCCACCATGCTTAAAGAAGCAAAGGAAACAAAGGACAAAATGATCAACGACGCTAAGGATGAAGCAAAACTTGCCGCATCAAAGATCATTGCTGATGCACAGGCTTCTATACACAACCAGAAAATGGCTGCCATTACCGAAATGAAGAACCAGGTAGGTAATCTTGTACTGGAAGTAAGCGAAAAAGTATTACGCAAAGAATTAAGCAACAAAGCAGAGCAGGAGAATTATATTAAGACACTGGCTTCGGAAGTTAAATTGAATTAAGAAAAGCCATGAGCTTTTAGCTGTGAGCCGTGAGCTAGAACGGACCAGCTCGAAGCTCGCAGCTAAAAGCTAAAAGCTATAAAATGAACAATCCACGTTTAGCAGGCCGTTACGCAAAAAGTTTACTTGATCTGGCAACAGAACAAAACCAGGTAGATGCGGTATATGCAGATATGAAATGGATTCACAAGATCTGCAAAAGCAATCCCGATTTTGTGAATGTATTGCGTAGCCCGGTTATTAAGCCATCGGCCAAACAAAATATACTGGAGTCAATCACAAAGGAAAGAGTGAGTGTATTAACCAGTGCTTTTATTAAATTGCTGGTTATTAAAGCAAGGGAATCAAATCTTCCTGAAATTGCTACAACATATATTGACCAGTTTAATGAACTGCGTAATATCCATAAAGTAAAAATTACAACTGCTGAGCCGCTTACTCCCGAAATGCAAACAGCCATTATGGCTAATGTAAAAGCTACAGCAACTGCCGGGCAAACTTTTGAAATTGAAACCGCTGTTGAAAATGAATTGATCGGTGGTTTCTTATTAGAAACCGGCGGCACATTGGTTGATGCCAGCATTTTAAGAGACTTAAAAGATATTCAAAAGCAGTTTATGAATAATGATTATCTGCACAGGATAAGATAAAAATATTTCACGCCAGGAGGCAAAGAAACGAAAAGCCGCAAATTTAGTTTGCGGCTTTTGTATTTGTACCATAGTCTTAAATGCTGTTCAATATCCCGAACGCCGTTGTTGGCGTCCTCGCCAACAACCGAAGCCTGAAAATTTTTATACTTTTATTGCATGGAATATCCCGTTTACTGGCCGCAATTTTATACAGCTACCATCCTGGAGTGGAAACCTCTTTTAAAACAGGATAAGTATAAAGACTTAATTATTGAAAGCCTGCGTTTTTTAGTGACAGATAAACGGATAAAGCTTTATGCATTTGTCATCATGTCAAATCACATACACCTGATCTGGCAACCGCTGGAGGAATATACACCTGAAAACATTCAGCATAGTTTAATGTCTTTTACTGCCCATCAGTTTAAAATTGATTTAAAAGAAAAACATCCGCAGGTATTGGAACATTTTAAAGTAAAAGCAAAAGACAGGCAATACCAGTTTTGGGAAAGAAACTCTTTAGGTATTGATTTATTTACCGAAGAAGTGTTTATGCAGAAACTGGAATACATTCACCGGAATCCGGTAGAATCAGGTTTGTGCAATTTGCCTGAAGATTACTACTATTCCTCAGCAAAGTTTTATGAGTTTGGTGTAGATGACTTTGGGATACTTACACATTATCTAGATTAAAATGGCTTACGCTTCGGCCGTTGGCGGGGACGCTAACAGCGGCACTCGGAATGTTTGCGGCTTTGGTATTTAACCTTAGCGCCTTTGCGTGCAATAACTCAAAACCCAAACACAGGCGTCATAATATCATGATAAAATAAAAAAGTCCATTTCTCCTTTTCACCCTGCTGCCACCAATGCTGCCGCAGTTCCATACTTTTGCGGCCATCCATATCGTACTTGGCAATAAACCTGTTTTTCATTTGCTGTAATTGCGGAGCCACATCACCACCAAAGAAAATCTTTTGCCCTTCTTCTTCTATCCAAAAAACCTGGTGATATTTACTATGTGCACCCGTAACCTGGTAAGTAATATATTCTTCAATCTTTCCATCGCCCTCCAGTAAAACAACCTGGTCGGAGTTTTGTAAACCATCAAAATCGGAAACATGATAAGAGGGAGCACCTTTTGCCAAAGCATATTCTATTTCATCCTTGTGTACATAATAAGTTGCATTGGGAAAACTTAAAAATTTTTGCTTCAGCATTTCATCCGTCTTATAAATTCCTCCGGCATGATCTTTATGCAGATGACTGAGCAACACTTTGGTAACTTCCATCGGCCCAATACCGTTGTTCAGTAAATTCTGGTGAATCTGCAAAGTACCATCGGGCATATTAAATCCCAGCCCGGTATCAATAACAATAATATCTTTTGAAGTGATTACAGCAAACGGCTGTATCTCTACCAGCAAACTGCCAACGGGCCGCTGCTGCAGATCATCGGTATCAACATTAAATGGTACAAATTTTTTTGTAGCATCAATGGTAAATGCGCCTTCGCTAAGTGGAATTATTTTCATATGACTACCCCCAGCCCCCTCTATCTCCCCCGAAGGGGGAGGACATGGAGAAGATTATGTTTTACTTATTTACGAATAATATTTTAATTTTTAAACCAATTCGCTTCTATCTCCCAATAGCTCTCCCAGATTTCCTCCCCCTTCGGGGGAGATAGAGGGACTTTATCTCAGCACCATCTGTCTGTCCGCATCCAGTTTAATCAACACAAAAATAAGAACGGTAAATGTAAGCAGGGAAGAACCACCATAACTCATTAACGGTAATGTAATACCAATAACAGGAGCCAGTCCAACGGTTACGCAAATATTTACAGCAATATGAAAAAACATAATCCCGGCAACCGAATAGGCATATACCCTGCTGAAGACACTTCGTTGTCGTTCAGCAATGCGGATTATCCTCAATAAAAACACCAGGTAAACCAGCATTAATATGCCGGTACCAATAAATCCAAAATTTTCTCCTACTGAAGTGAAGATAAAATCTGTGTTCTGTTCAGGTACAAAATCGCCTCTGGTTTGAGTACCTTTTAAAAATCCTTTACCCGTCATTCCTCCCGAGCCTATTGCAATCTTTGATTGTTTAACATTATAATTCTGCTGTTCTGTTTTCTTTTGTTTTTGTTTCTGCTCCTGTTCGCTAAGATCCGCAGTTTTATCTCCAAACGGGTTATCCCGGCCAACCATACTGTAAATACGTGCCGACTGGTATGATTTTAAAACTTTGGTCATTAAAAATTCAACTCCATATGTAGCAACAAAGGAACTGAATAACCAGACCCCCATAATTAAAAACAAAATTCCTTTATTTCTTCTGATAAGGCGCCCCATAAAAAAAATGCAGCCGATTGCTATCACTGAAAAAATAATAAGGATCGTCATTTGCGGAAGAACCAGGCTGATCACCACAAGCACAGCTAAACCAACCAGGATAATCAAATAAAATGCCGGCAACCCTTCCCTGTACATGGGGATTAAAAAAGAAAAATACACTAAAGCCAGGCCTGTTTCTCCCTGTAAAACAGAAAGTACTGCCGGTGTAAATGCAATGCCTGCAGCAATAAGCTGAGACTTTGGTTTTTTAAAATCCATTTCAGGCATCGACAGGTATTTTGCCAGTGCCAATGCCGTAAATATCTTACAAAGTTCTACCGGTTGAAGATTCATAAAACCCAGTGGTATCCAGCTCCTGGAGCCTTTGATTTCCTTACCCACACCCGGAATGAATGTGGCAAGTATTAAAACAATACCAATCAGATAAGAGATATTTGATGTTGCTGTGAAGAGTTTGCTGTCAGTTAATAAAATAAAAATCGCCACTATTGAGCAGGCTGCAAAAAAGAAAATCTGTTTACTGTAAGTTTTTTTAAAGCCAACCAGGGTTTGCATAAAATCATCGGTGCTTTTATACTCCACCGAATAAATACAGATAATACCAAATATCACAATAATTCCATACATCCAGACCATCAGCCAGTCTATTCCTTTTGATATGGTAGGATTTTTATGATTCATAATTTTTGCAAGTGAGTGCTGAGTCGTCAGGCGTGAGTATTGAGTGGTGGATGAAGTTGCAGAATAGTGAGGTCACGTTCTCACCACTCACGTCTCACTACTCACGCTTACATTACTGAGTCTTTTAATTCAGGTTTCTTTTTTTCTGATGGTAAAATTGCATCCGGTTTATAGTTCAGCTTATTATCGTTGCTGTCTTTTTTCTGTTGATTTTTTTTGATTTCCTCTTTATTTTTTTTAAGCTGATCTAAAATTTCCTGTTCTGCTGTTGCATCAATTTCCATAGTATCCCTGATCGCTTTGATATACCCCTTTGCAATTAAATAAGCCGAATCTTTTTTATGCAGCATCGAATCCAGGGTTTTCATTTCGCTGTAAATACGCGGAGGTATCAGGTTCAGGTTGGCAAATTTGTCAACGATTGCCTGCCTGTTTGCAGCAATGGTATCATTTAAATATTTTTCAATCATCAACCCTACAATAGGAGCTGCATAAGTACCTCCAAAACGACCACTGTTTTCCACTACACACATGATGGCAATCTTTGGATTTTCTCTTGGGGCAAAGCCGCAGAAAAAAGCGTGATTAGGCTGCTTCACACCCCTGTAATAGTTTTCAACCGTACCCGTCTTACCGCAAATTGCAATGCCGGGCACTTTTGCACCGCCTCCAGTTCCATGATCCACTACGCCCTCCATACCTTCATGTACCACTTCAAAAATACTATCAGGAATATCAATGGCACTGTGCTTCTCCTTAAAAGCAGAAAGCATATCAAATTTATCTCCATCCTCAATTGAGTCTACCAGGTGAGGTATTTTATACCAGCCTTTATTGGCAATGTATGCCATCTCATTGGCAACTTGAATTGGCGTTGCTAAAACTTCACCCTGGCCAATACTCACCGAACGGAAATTACAATAATTCCAGGCTCCCTTTCCGTATGTTTTATCAAAATATGCCGGTGTTGGAATAAAGCCTGAATATTCAGATGGCACATCGATACCCAGGCGGTGCCCCAGTCCAAAAGCATACATATACCTGTCCCATGCTGCGAGACTGCTGTCCTGGCTTGGATATTTTGGATTTGTTATTACACGCTGCATTACTGTTGCAAAATAAGTATTGTCTGATACGGTAATGGCATGCATCAGGTCAAATGTTCCAACGTCGAGGCAGCCCATTGGCCTGCCCGAACCACAGCCATAAAAAGCACCCGAACAGGAAACCCTGAAATCTGTTGTTATTACACCCTCATGTAAACCTACAAGCGCCTGTAATGTTTTAAATGTTGAGCCGGGTGAGTAAGTAGCACTGACAGAGCGGTTAAATAATGGCCTTGCAGGGCTCAGTAATAATTCAGCATAATGTTTTCTTCTTTCGGCACCCGTTAAAAGTTTGGGTTTATAAGTCGGGCTGCTTACCATCGCCAGTATCCCGCCGGTTTTGGGGTCAACTGCTACTATTGAACCCAGTTTGTTTTCCATTAATTTTTCGCCAAGTTCCTGCAATTGAATATCAATGGAAGTGTACATGTTCTGACCAGCAATAGCTGCTGTATCAAATTTTCCTTTTTCAAGGGGTTCGGTAAGGCGGTTCTTATTATCACGTTTCCAAAATTCAATACCACGCTGCCCCATCAATACTTTTTCATAAGTTCTTTCCATACCTGCACGGCCAATATAGTCACCCATTACATAACCCTCAAATTTTGGGTTTTTTAAAATATTGGAATCCACTTCTCCCAGATACCCAAAAATATTACCGCCGGCATCAAATGGATAGTCACGTACCGAACGCTCCTGCATATAATAACCCGGGGCCAGCTTATACATGTTCTCATTGATCTTTGCCATTTTTTCATTACTTAGCAATGCTTCAAAAATTGATGGCCGGTAACTTTTGTTTTTTATAATGGCGGTGATAATTCTTTTCTGGAATTCTGTGGAATCAATATTTAAAATATTACAAAGTACAGCGGTATCAGTTCCTTTTATTTTTCCGGGAACAACCATTAAGTCATAAATGACAGTATTTTGTAAAATAGCCCTGCCTTTCCGGTCATATATAATTCCACGGTCAGGATAAATTACTTTCCGGAAAGTACCCTGGTCATCGGCCATTATTCTGTATTTGGAAGAAAACATCTGCAGGTTGAGTAACTGCAAAATGATAATTACAAACACGCTGACAATAACCAGCATGATCACATTCTTCCTTGATTGATTAAATACAGACAACTTTCTGTGGGGGTTTATGGTTTCGTATTTTGTGTTTTCAATATTCCTTTAATTCCCGGTTCCTGCTTTTCGATAAAGTATCTTTAGACCGTATTCGTTCTGAACTTTTGCTTTCTTACAAATAATAACTCTGTTATCACAATCAAAAGTAAGCTCACTGCAGTTGAGATAAGCGTTTTCACAATAAAATACCAGAAATTCCCAAACTGCCAGGCTTCCAGTAAAAAAAGCCAGCCATGGTGTATTATCGTAAGCACTCCCGTAAAAACCAGGTATGGCAACATGCCTCCCATACTTTTAAACGAGGGTTCTTCGTAATTGTTATCAGCACCTTCCTGCGAAATTAAAATATTGATGAGGAAAGGGCGGATGTATGCAATTAAAACACAGGCTGCTGTATGAAAACCGGGGTGATGCCGGAAGCTGTCGAGGGTAATGCCCAGTGCAAATGCAATCAGCATCTGCCAGGTACGTCCCATGCGGAATGGCAACCATAAAATAAACAGGAAATAAATATACGGCGTAACCATCTGGTTCAAATGGATCCTGTCCAGTACAAAAACCTGTACCAGGATAAAGAATGCAAAACGAATAATATTTTTAACCAGGGTGGTCATAATAGTTGAAATAATTTTACTGGTTCTGCTGTTTTACCTTATCCAGTAAATTATTGATATTTTCTGCCTGTTTGTTATCAATTGCATACACATATTCCAGGTTATAAAAATTGGCAGTCGTTTTAAACTTTATTAAAAAATTATTGGTGCTTTTATCAGGCTTAACCTCCTGTACAATGCCAATCATCATTCCTTTTGGAATACTGGTACTGAATCCACTGGAAATAACCGTATCTCCTATGGCTACCTTAGCGCTTTTAGGAATTCCGGTAAGTGAGATAAGGTTCGGCGTTTTTCCATCCCAGTTCAAAGTTCCGGTTTCGCCGCTCTTTAATAATTTACCGCTGATATGACTATCCTTATGCAACAGGCTCATCACCACTGCAAAATCTTTGCTGATATCTGTAATGATACCAACCACGCCGCTGTTAGGATCAACTATTCCCATACCTTCCTTTAAATCCTGGGCAGAGCCACGTCCTAAAACAATAAAATTATTTTGTGCCGCTACAGAATTATATACCACCTTGGCAGGAAAGTAATGATATTTCCGGTATCGTTCCATGGAATCGATACGTATAGAGTCAATGACTATTTTGCTGCTCGTATCGGGTAACTCAAAATCAGACCGGAGTTTATTATAAAGCTTTTCATTTGCAGCAACCAGGGAATCATTTGTTTTCTTTAACTGAAAATAATACTCCACTTTACTGTACTGTTCATTTACTTTACCGGTAAGCTGGTTAGCCGTGCTGCTGAATACAGCTTTGTGATAGCTGCTGTAGTGAACAATTAAATAAATACTGAATACCTGCAATAACAGGAAGAAAAGAAAATTGATATACCGGCGAATGAAAAGAAAAATATTACGCATCTTAAGAACAGCTACAAGGGAAAAAGCAGCAAGGGTGAAGTATTTTAGTATAAACTTCTGCTAAATAGCTTACGGTTTTATTTATAAAATTTGCCCCCATGTGGCTTGTGGCTTATAACTTATTTTATTGCTTACAGTTCATTATCAAAACCTGCCGCTTGCGGTCTGAAGCTTACTTCTATCTCATTACAAAAGGATACCTGTCATAATGTTTCAAAGCTATGCCGGTACCTCTAACCACACTCTTCAGCGGATCATCGGCCACATGCACCGGCAATTTTATTTTTGCATTCAGTCTTTTGTCAAGTCCACGCAACAATGCACCGCCACCGGTAATATATAAACCTCTGCGGTAAATATCAGAAGCCAGTTCGGGTGGCGTGGTTTCCAAAGCTTTCAGAATTGCTTCTTCAATTTTAAAAATGCTTTTATCCAGTGCTTCGGCCACTTCCTGGTAACTTACCATTACCTGTTTTGGAATACCCGTCACCAGGTCACGACCGTTTACAGGAATATCATCAGGAGGATTATCCAGGTCTTTCATGGCAGCACCAACCTGAATTTTTATTTGTTCGGCAGTACGCTCTCCAATCAATAAACTATGGTAACGACGCAACGCTTCCATAATATCTGCTGTAAATTCATCTCCGGCAATACGGATACTCTGATCACAAACAATACCTGCTAAAGCAATTACGGTAATACCGGTTGTTCCGCCGCCAATATCAATGATCATATTACCAACGGGTTCTTCCACATCAATTCCAATACCTAAGGCCGCTGCCATTGGTTCGTGAATGAGATAAACTTCTTTGGCTCCCGCCTGCTCGGCACTATCCCTTACTGCACGTTTCTCTACCTCGGTAATGCTGCTGGGGATGCAGATCATCATCCTCCAACTTGGCGCAAACAATGGTTTTTTAGGATAGATCAGCTTGATCATTTCCCTGATCATCAGCTCTGCAGCATTAAAATCGGCAATTACACCATCTTTCAGAGGGCGGACTGTTCTAATACTTTCATGGGTCTTTTCATGCATCATCAATGCTTTCTTGCCCACGGCTAAAATATTCTTTGGATTATTTCTGTCTAAAGCAACAATAGAAGGTTCATTTACTACAATTTCGTCATTATGTATAATGAGGGTATTTGCCGTACCTAAATCAATTGCTATTTCCTGTGTAAAAAAATTAAAAAGGCCCATATTTGTTGTGTGTGAAAAAGGATTTTAATCAATGCCAGCAAAGTTGGTGGAAAATAATTGAAATAACAACCGCAATCACTTTATTTTTCAACATTTTACATAAACTTTTACAATAGCATCATTTGAATGAAGGATACCACAAAGAGTTTATGCACTGATCAATTCTGAAACGAAGAAATTGAATTAAAATTTTATTGCTACGGTTATTTAAATTCATAACCAATATCCGACCTGAAATAGATGCCGTCGAAATATAATTGCTCGGTAAGATAATTAGATTGCTCTACAGCTTCCACAACTGTGTCGCCGAAAGAAGTAACGGCCAAAACCCGTCCGCCATTTGTCAGCACATCGCCTTCTTCTTCTTTTGTACCCATGTGAAAGATAATGCTGTCTTCATTTATAGTGTTTTCAAGCCCAATAATTACTTTCCCTGTTTCATAGTCACCGGGATAGCCTCCGCTTACGGCAACAACAGCTGCTGCAGACCTTTTATCCGTATCAATTTCAATTTCGTGCAAACGATTTTCTGCTGTAGCCAGTAATAATGCAACCAGGTCATTTTTTATCCTGGGAATTACAACCTCAGTTTCCGGGTCTCCCATTCTGCAATTATATTCAATTACCCTGGGTTCACCGTCATCATTCATTAATCCAAAAAAAATAAATCCCTTATAATCCAGTTTGTCTTTTTTTAATCCTGCAATGGTAGGTTCAATGATCCTTTCTTTTACTTTTTGAAGAAATTCTTTGGTCACAAATGGCAAAGGACTCACAGCGCCCATACCACCCGTATTGAGCCCTGTGTCGCCTTCCCCAATACGCTTATAGTCTTTTGCTTCGGGCAGTAAAACATAATTTTCACCATCAGTTAATACAAAAACACTTAATTCTATCCCTGTTAAAAATTCTTCTATCACCACTCTTTTTCCTGCTTCTCCAAATTTCGAGCGGAGTAACATCAATTCAAATTCAGACATGGCCTCAATCTGAGTTTTACAGATAAGTACTCCCTTACCAGCCGCAAGGCCATCGGCTTTTAATACAACGGGTAAGGGATGCGTCTTGATATAATTCACACCTTCCAGGTAATTATCGGCATCAAATTCACCATAAGCTGCAGTAGGAATATTGTGCCTTTGCATAAAAGCTTTGGCAAATGCCTTACTGCCTTCTAATTGAGATGCATCTTTGGACGGGCCAATCAGTTTTAAATTTTCGAAGCCCTTTTTATTTTTAAAAAAATCGTAGATCCCTTTTACCAGCGGCTCTTCAGGGCCTACCAGGATCATATCAATTGTATGGGTTTTACAGGCAGTTGCCATAGAATCAAAATCTGAGACGGCTATTGGCAAATTGATGCCGCATAAAGCCGTACCGGCATTACCAGGCGCAATAAACAACTGGCTGCATAAACTACTTTGACTGATCTTCCAGGCCAGGGCATGCTCTCTTCCGCCTGAGCCAATTAAAAGAATATTCATGGTTGATTGGTTTTGGTAAAGCCTGAACTTAAGGATTGCGAATTTAAAATTATAGTAGCTCATTTCAATATATATTTTTAATGCAACCTGCAACATGGCTTTTTTTCTTAACGTATCATTTAAAATAGCTTTATTGAAAGTGTTTTTTCTAAACAGAATTTTCCTACTTTGAGCCACTAAACCAACTAACAAGCATTTTAAAACTACCAAACATGAGTGAACAAGCAGTAAAACAGACAGGGCATCCTAAAGGTTTATGGGTTCTTTTTGGAACCGAAATGTGGGAACGTTTCAACTTTTATGGGATGCGTGCCTTACTTTCCTTATTCCTTGCAGAATCATTAATGATGGGGCAAACCGAGGCCTCTATTATTTATGGAGGCTTTCTCGGGCTCTGTTATCTTACTCCTATGCTTGGCGGATATATCTCCGATAAATTTCTTGGTAACAGGAATTGTATAATCCTGGGAGGTACCACAATGGGCATTGGTCAATTGCTTCTTTTCTGGAGTGCAAGCCAGGGCCATGATGCTGCCGGTATTACTTTAGGTACAAATATTATGTGGATTGCTTTATTGGCAATTATTATGGGCAACGGTTTTTTCAAACCAAACATTTCTTCCATGGTTGGCAGCCTGTATCCCAAGGAGCAAAAAAGCAAACTTGATTCTGCTTTCACACTTTTTTATTTGGGAATAAACGTGGGTGCCACATTAGGTCAATTCATTGCACCTTTTTTTGGTGATGTTATAAAAGACGGAGTAAGAGACCTAACCGCATTCAAATGGGGCTTTCTTGCTGCTGCCCTGGCTATGTTCACCGGTACTTTGACTTTTATATTCTTAAAGAACAAATACGTAAGAACTCCTGAGGGTGTACCTATTGGAGGAAGGCCAAATAAAGCAGATACACCTGAAGATGAATCTGACCAGGCTAAATTTACCATGCCCAATATTATCATATCAATTGTACTGTTGGTAGCTGTAACTTATGGTTTTCATTTGGTTTTGGGTGGCATTGGCGTCTCTTTCATTAAGGCCTGGCTATATCCGTTTATTTTAGCTTCGGGCATCAGCCTTGGCTTTTTGATCCTTTCTGATAAAACAATCACCAAAATTGAAAGGGACCGTATTTGGGTTTTATATATTGTGTGCTTCTTTGTAATGTTCTTTTGGGGGGCCTTTGAACAAGCGGGTTCGTCATTAACTTTTATTGCAAATAACCAGACCGATAGAACCATATTTGGGTGGAACATGCCTCCAAGCATGGTACAAAACTTCAACGGCATCTTTGTAATGATCTTCGCCATACCATTCAGTATTTTATGGGTGTGGATGAATAAGAAAAAACTTGAACCAATCTCTCCGGTTAAACAAGCCTGGGGACTATTGCTGATTGCCCTTGGTTATTTAATTATAGCTATGCAGGTTAAAGATCTGGGTATTGCGGGTAAAGTTGGTATCATCTGGTTAATCGTATTATACCTGCTGCACACCTGGGGCGAATTATGTTTATCTCCAATAGGTTTATCATTGGTTGCCAAACTGGCTCCTAAAAGATTTGCATCTCTTTTGATGGGTGTCTGGTTCCTTGGAAATGCCGGAGGTTATGTATTAACAGGCGTGTTGGGTGCATTGCTGCCACCCACTCCCGAAGCTTATATCAGCATGGAAAAACAAAACATCAATCTTAAACAGGTACTGGATGGAGAAAAGACTCCAAACGGAGCAGAGCTTTATTCATTAGCAAAAGAAAAGATTGCCACAACAATTAACTACGATAAAGCCTTAAAAAATAATCTTGATTTTGTTACCATTTTAAAAACACAGGATTCTGTTCTTACATCTGCGCAACTGGATACAATAGAAAAAGAGAAATTAGTAAAAGTTGGTTACCCAACCTTCTTTGGATTTAAAATAAAAGATACCTACAACTTCTTTATGCTGTTCGTTATTTTATGCGGACTTGCAGGATTTTTACTTTATGCTTTAACACCGATGATGAAGAAGATGATGCATGGTGTAAGATAAGATCAATAATAATTTTTTTAAAAGGCGATTTCACAATCGCCTTTTTATTTAACTTGAAAAATATAAAATCAACAGCATGAGCAAACCAGCTAAACATCCAAAAGCATTACCGTTTTTATTTTTTTCCGAAATGTGGGAACGTTTTGGATACTACCTGATGATCGGTATATTTTTATTATACCTCAAAAATGTAGAGCATGGTTTTGCGATGACCAACACCGAGGCATCGGACCTCTACGGTACATTTATAGCACTTGTTTTTCTTACGCCATTTATCGGTGGTCTGCTGGCCGACAGGTATTTTGGTTACCGCAAATCGATTATTGCCGGTGGGCTGATGATGGGTGCCGGTTATTGCCTGATGGCCGTGCATAGTTTACCCATGCTGTATTTATCCATGGCACTGGTAATATTTGGTAACGGGTTTTTTAAACCCAATATATCCACCCTGCTGGGTAATTTATACAACACACCCCAATTTGAACACAGGAAAGATGAAGGTTACAATATCTTTTACATGGGTATCAACATTGGTGCATTCATCTGTAATTTTTTCAGTGCAGCCATTATTATTGTATGGGGATGGAAATATGCTTTTGTTGCAGCAGGCATCGGCATGTTCCTGGGTGTTATCATTTTTATGCTGGGCACAAAACATTATACAAACGGTGATGTAAGAAAGCCAATGACGAAGGAAGATATGCCCTTTAGCAGGATTGTGTTGACCATATTTATCCCGGCTATTGTTGCCGGTGTACTTGGCTGGATAATCCCCAATGATATTTTTGGCTCCGACAGTACCGATGCATTCATCTTTGCCTGCATACCGGTAATTTATTTTTATGCATCGCTTTATTTCAGGGCCGAAGCATCTGAGAAAAGACCGATAGCTGCACTGCTGGCCATATTTGCTGCAGTGGTTATGTTTTGGGCAGTGTTTAAACAGAATGGTACTGCACTTACTATCTGGGGGGAGAATTATACCGACAGGCAGGTTAGCGGCACTACTGCAGATATATTCAAAAGCTTAAAACAGGCAGATGATGTCAGCTATAAAAAAGACTCTGTGAATTTATATGATCACATGTTCCGCATTCAGAAAAAAGATGGCAATGTAATTAAGGAATATAATTATCCGGTGTATTTTAAAAATGTAAAGCCGGAGCAACTGCCTGAAGATGGAGGTAAAGCAACTTTATGGTCAACACCAATTACACAATCTTTTAACCCCGGTTGGGTAATTTTATTAACCCCACTGGTGATTGCTTTCTTTGCCTTCATGCGGCGAAAAAATGCAGAACCATCTACTGCAACAAAAATTGCATTTGGTTTATTCATTTCAGCACTTTCAGTTTTGGTAATGGTGGCGGCTGTTTTTGCCACCAGTAACGGTGCCGAAAAAGCAAGTGTCTGGTGGCTGATAGGTACTTACGGCGTAGTTACGATTGGTGAACTGCTGCTGAGTCCAATGGGGCTTTCACTGGTATCAAAACTAAGCCCGGTAAGGTTAACATCGCTTATGATGGGCGGATGGTTTTTGGCTACATCTATCGGTAACAAATTATCGGGCATACTGGCAACCATGTGGGATGGTTATGAGGACAAGACAAATTTCTTCTGGGTGAATTTTGTGTTGCTGATGATTGCAACCTTTATCATTTTTGCGATGTTGAAATGGCTGAACAGGATTATGAAGGAAAAAGGCGTAAACTAAATATTAACCTTATCCCGACAGCATGGACAATCCGCAATCATCAATTATGAATACTGCAAGACAACCCAAACAATTATACCTGCTCTTCTTTGCCGAAATGGGAGAACGGTTTTCCTTCTATGGTATGAGAGCCCTGCTGCTGGTTTATATGACGAGCCAGTTAAAGTTTGATGACCCAAAAGCTTATGCAATCCTGGGATCATATGCAGCGTTGGTTTACACCATGCCTATGTTTGGAGGTTTTATAGCCGACCGTTTTATCGGCTATCAGCGTTCCATCATTTTTGGCGGTATTTTAATGACGCTTGGGCATTTTATTTTAGCTGTACCCTACGACTGGAGTTTATTCTACGGCATGGCTTTTATCATTTGTGGTAATGGTTTCTTTAAGCCTAATGTATCCAGCCTGGTAGGTACTTTATATAAGGAAAATGATCCCCGCAGAGACAGCGGGTTTTCAATTTTCTATATGGGCATAAATATAGGCGCTGCCATCGGCGGGCTTTTATGTGCCTATGTTGGCACCGAAATAAACTGGCATTATGGTTTTGGTTTAGCTGGGATACTGATGGTGCTGAGCCTTGTCGTTTTTTTATTAGGTAAGAAATCACTTGATACCCGGGGGCTGCCTCCCAATAAAGAAGCTTTGCAAAAGCCCGTGTTTGCATTTATTAAACCCGAACATCTTATTTACGGAGGAACTTTACTGGTTGTTCCGGTGATAGTGACACTGTTTAATCAATACCAGGCGATGGATTATATTATGTTCGGGCTTGGTTTCATTGCATTGATCTATATTCTTTCCCTGGGAATGAAAATGGAGAAAGAAGCTAAATTTAAATTGCTTGCTGCCCTTACCATGATCATTTTTTCTATTATATTCTGGGCAATTAACCTGCAAAGCCTGGGTTCTATGAATCTTCTTGCTGAAAGAAATTCGGAAATGGTACTATTTGGCTTTGACCTGCCCAAAGTAGCAATAAATAATTTTTTACCATCAGGCTGGATAGTTGTTCTTACATTATTTATAGCGCCGCTTTGGCCTTGGTTAAATAAGCGTGGCAAGGAACCAGGCACAGCTTTGAAATTTGCTTTGTCTTTTATTTTCCTGGCAATCAGTTTTTTTATTTTTTATTTAAGCTGTGTGGCTAATGTAAAAACGGGGTTAGTACCGCTATGGCCGTTTCTTTGGGGATACTGCTTTATGATGTTGGGCGAACTTTGTATTTCACCCATTGGCTTATCCATGGTAACAAAACTGGCTCCTGAAAAGATGGTTGCATTAATGATGGGTATGTGGTTTTTCGGTACCGCTATTGGCGAATTTCTGGCGGGGAAAATTGGCTCTCTAATGAGCGTACCAAAAAATATACTTGAAAAAAATGACCCCATACTTTCTTTACCGTATTATGCTGATATTATTTTAAAAATAAGTATTGCTTCGGCCATTATTGGTGTGCTGCTGATATTTACTGTACCATTTTTAAAAAGGTGGATGGGAAATGTGAAATAAAATTCGGGGTTCAGCTATTGGGCTAAAGCCCATAACCCGCTAAAATCAATAGTTCCGGCCTTAAGGCCGGAGCTATTCAATAAATGCTTCACAGGCTTTAGCCAAATCTTTTTTTATATAAAATTCAAATAACTGAATTTATTTCCCAATATCATTTTATCATCAGCTGCCAGCCATTTGTTTAAAACCGTGGCATACACATTTTTAAAATCAACTTTGTGTTTTAAATCGCCATCATTTAAATCAGTAAGATCAGGCATGGCATTCAAGACACCCTTTTCTTTTAAACCGCCGCTGATGAAGAACATATTGTTTGCAGTGCCATGGTCGGTACCATTGCTGGCATTTTGTGTAACCCTGCGGCCAAATTCGCTGAAGGTCATCATCAGCACATCATTAAAACGGCCATTGCTTTTTAAATCGGAAGTAAATGCTTTTACTGCGTCATTTAGTTCTGTAAACAATCTTTTTTGCTGATTATCCTGGTTCACATGCGTATCAAAACTTCCGAGACTCACATAATATACTTTGGTGTTGATATCAGACATGATTAAAGAAGCAATTGTTTTCAAATCCTTACCCATACCGGTGTTTGGATAGGTTTGTGATGTTGGATGCACTTTGCTCTGCTGATAAATATAATCGGCGCTGCTGAGTGTAGCGCTCATGGTCTTGTATAAATAGTCAATGGTTTCTTCGCCAGGTTTATGATCGGCATTTACATCTTTTATAAAATGACCGTTGCTGGTATTGTATAATTTTTTAGGGTCTTTAAAAGCAAGTCCTTTGTTTTCTTCTCCCTTCAAAGCCAGACTCAGTACATCATCCAGTTCCATGGCCTGGGTAGGTTTGTCGCAGCCTTTGCATTGTGCATCCAGGTAGCGGCCAAGCCAGCCCGTATTTACATACTCGTTGCTTTCGCTGGCGCTGTGCCAGATATCCATACTGCGGAAATGCGACCGGTCTGGGTTTGGATAACCTACACTGTTCATAATGGCAAGACTGCCATCATCGTACAAGCCTTTAAAAGCTTCCAGTGCAGGATTTAATCCAACTTCATCTGTCAGCAATAAAGATTTGTCTTTAACAATCCCCAGCTTCGGTCTTTCACGATAATAAATATCGTTACGCACCGGTATCACGGTATTCAGTCCGTCGTTACCTCCGCTGAATTGTATTACCACCACCACTTTATTTCCCGGCGGCACCATCATGGGTTTTTCAAAAGCCTTTAAAAATTTCGGCATCATCAATGATGCGGTGGCTAATGAACCGATCTGTAAGAATTCTTTTCTTTTAATAACCATTGCTTAAAGCTTTTAGCCTTTAGCTGTTAGCTGCTAGCTAATGGCTAACGGCTAATAGCTGACAGCTATATTAACATAATTGATACTCTGGCGTTGCCATCAGATTTACGACAGTACTTTTAATATAGTTTTCCCGGCTTGCAGTATTTATATATTTATCGAGTACCGCATTGCTTACCTGGCTTTTTGTTTGCAAAACAGTATCAGCAATATTTTCGAGCAACTTTTCCCTGGATGTTTTTTCAAAAATCTTATTTACGGCAATCCATTCAATACTGGCTGTACCTCCTTTAACAGTATCTCTTAATTTTTTTGCAGCAGCTTCCATCATCTGCCCCATCATCACATCATCATCTGCCTTTGGCATAATATCCATCACTTCATTGGCTGTAAGTATTTGCGGAATACGCAGGCGCAGCATTAAAGAACTGCTGTCTATCCAGCTTTTGCCGCCGGGCCAGCCGGCCACGTTAGGCGGATAAAATAAAACCTGTCCCAATCCCCGCTGAAACAACAATTGTGACTGGTCATTTTCCATTTGCATGGGCAATAACCTGCGGATGCCGGCCAGCAGTTCAACCGGAGACTTTATTTTGTTTCCGATATTCTTCTCTTCGTAAAACCAATCGCTGGAATAAATATCTTCCAGCAGTTTTGAAATATCATAGTTATTGATGTAAAATCTGCTGCTCAGCCATTGTTGATTTTTTTCATCCACATCTTCATTAACAAAATAGCGGTATATCTTTTTTGAAATATAATTGGCAGTCTGTTTGTCTTCCAAAAGCATGTTCAGGATATCATCGCCGTCAAAATTACCGGTCTTACCCAAAAATGTTTTGCTGCCTGTATCATGCTGGTTCTTTCTGAACATAAACTCTCCTTTGGCATTAAAGCCCCAGCCTGTAAATGCACGTGCAGCTTCTTTAACGTCGTTCTCAGTATAATTGCCACGGCTCATCGTAAACAGTTCCATCACTTCACGGGCAAAGTTTTCGTTGGGATGCGATTTTTTATTCTGCTGGTTATTTAAAAAAGCCAGCATGGCTGGCGATTTACTTACCGCCTTCAACATATCTCCAAAATTGCCCAATGCATTGGTGCGTATGATCTGTAATAATTCCTGTGCAAAAAAGCTGTTCTGGCTCCGGCAGGCAAAATGACCATGCCAAAACAGGCTCATCTTTTCCCTGAGCTGGGCTTCACTGTTTACCATCATTTCCAGCCAGCGGATATTCATCATCTTCAAATCATCCCTTGACTGCTCCCTTAATTTTTTCCTCAGTGCAGGATCCTGTAGTTTTTTTTGAATTTCTTTGGGGTCGGTCACCCCCATCATGTATTCATCTGCCGGGTTTTTGGTCACTTCAATCTTAACAACAGGCTTTGCTGATGTTTTAACTAAAAGGGGCCATAAAATTTTGGGAGACATGGTATCAAGAGAAGCTACGTTTTCAGCCATGGGGCCAAAGGCACTTCGCCACAATAAATGTTGATTTTTTGTACGATTGGAAACCGACATAATGGAAGAATTATTTTAACTGATCAATTAAGTTGTTCTAAGACTGGTATAAAAGCTGATGGTTTAATGACTAAATTTACAAATATTAATGATTGCAGAAACCGGTCCAAATTCGTAATTTGATTTATTAATATCTACCAATGCAGGTTAGAGCTTTTAAATATTTATCCCCTTCCATAATATATGTACTTGCCTGGTTGGCTCTTACAGACTACGGGTGGATTACCTGGGCACCCATGATGTATGCCTGGGTTTTAATGCCGTTAGCGGAAATCTTCATCAGCCCCAATAAAAAAAACCTGACTGAAGCTGAGGAGGAGCTAGTTAAAAAAGACAGGCTATATGATTGGCTCCTGTACATTATTGTAATTTTGCAATTTGTAACACTATACATTTTTTTAACCACCATGAAAGCAGATAATCTTTTATGGTGGGAGACTGCCGGCCGCATCTGCAGCATGGGCTTGCTCTGCGGCACATTTGGTATTAATGTAGCGCATGAACTGGGCCACCGTGTAAATAAACCGGAACAGTTTATGGCAAAGGCACTTTTACTTACATCATTGTACATGCACTTTTTTATAGAACATAATAAAGGCCATCACAAAAATGTGGCAACACCCGAAGACCCCAGCAGCGCCAGGTTAAATGAACCCGTTTTTATCTTCTATTTCCGCACTGTCATCTTTTCCTATATCTCTGCCTGGAAAATTGCCAATGCTGAAATGAAGAAAAAAGGATTACCCGTTTTGCATTGGAAAAATGAAATGCTGCAGGTACAAATCATTCAGTTTTTATTTGTAGCAGCTATTGTCTTATTATTTGGCTGGATGATCGCCCTTTACTTTTTAATTGCAGCAACTATCGGCTTCCTGTTATTGGAAACAGTCAACTATATTGAACATTACGGACTGCAACGCAAACAGCGGGAAGATGGAAATTATGAAAGAACCATGCCGCATCATAGCTGGAACAGCAATCATATCCTTGGCAGGCTGATGCTGTTTGAATTAAGCCGTCATAGCGATCATCATTATCTTGCAAGCAGAAAATATCAAGTGTTGCAACATCACGATGATGCACCGCAATTACCAACAGGTTACCCCGGCAGTATGATACTGGCCATGCTGCCACCACTTTGGTTTTATGTGATGAATAAAAAGATCAGGCAGTTGCAAAGCCAATCATAAATTTTCCGCTCATCCTCTTTACCTGTATAAAATCAAACAAACACAGTTTTTTATTTTATATTGGGATTAGTTTATTCAAAATAAACCATTCCGCTTTTTGTTCACCCAAATAACTGTTTTATGAAATTGCTGAAATTTATTTTTTGCTGTACATTTTTACTGCTGGTTGAAAATTCGTTTGCCCAGACCATGTGGAAATATTTTACTCCTGAAGATTTTGAAGCCCGGCGAACCGGGGTAATGGAAAAAATAGGTGATGGATTTTTAGTATTACAGGGTGCCGAATTGCCCGAAGCTTATGTAAAATTCAGGCAGGATAATAATTTTTATTACCTCACCGGTGTAGAAGTGCCCGATGCAGTTTTGATCCTTGATGGAAAAACCAGACAGTCAATTTTATTGGTGCCTGATAATATCTCAAATGATATTAAAACTGAGGCACTCATAAAACCGGGCAGTGATGCTGCAGCCGTTTATAAGTTCTCCAGGGTTCTCTCTAAAACGTCCATGACAGCCATTCTCAACAATTTCGCTGCAAGCGGACAAACTTTTTATTTGCAGTCATCACCGCAGGAAACAACTGAAATGAGCCGTGACAGATGCATGATGACAAGGGTAAACAGACTGAACGACCCATGGGATGGCAGGATATCAAAAGAAGTAAATTTCTACAATAAAATAAAAGAACGCTTTCCATCAACTGGTATAAAAGATATCAGCCCCATACTGGATGATATGCGTTGGGTGAAAGATAAAAAAGAAATTGCTGTGTTAAGAGAATGTGGCCGCATTGGTTGCCTGGGCATAAATGAAGCCATTAAAGTTACCAGGCCTGGCATTTACGAATACCAAACCGTGGCTGCCTGTAATTTTATTTATGAAGATATGGGTACCGTTGGTCCTGCATATTACGCCATTGCCGCAGCCGGCGACAGAGGCCTGATATGGCATTACAATGCAAATAATCATTTACTTGAAACCGGAACAGTATTGCTGATTGATTATGCACCTGAAATTAATTATTATGTTACTGATATCACCCGTACCTGGCCGGTACAGGGCGAGTTTACCAGTTACCAACTCAAAATGTATGATTGCGTAAAAGAAGCCCGTGCCGAAATTATAAAAGCAATGAAACCCGGCGTTACGGTGAACGATCTTAAAAAGATTGGTAAGGATATTTTTATAAAACATGGTTTTGAAAAAAACTGGGTTGGAGGTATCGGCCATTTTGTTGGTATGGCGGTACATGATGTTGGTCCTTACGATAAACCCTTTGTGGAAGGAGTTGTATTTAATGTGGAACCAATCCTGGAAGACAAAGAAAAAAAGATTCACATCAGGCTCGAGGATACTATTGTTATAACAGCAACCGGTGCCGAGAATCTTACTCCACAATCGCCCGTAGAACCTGCAGATATTTATAAACTGATGAAAGAAAAAGGTATTGGCGAAAAATAATATCCCACACTACCCGACAGGTAAACCTGCTGAGATAATTAGATGAATTTAATAAGCCTGATTATAGTTTTGCATTTGCTTTTACATAGGCATACACATTGGCTTTCTCCGTTGCATCTAAATTGGCACGTGGTGCCATTACGGCCAAAATACTTGCCCAACGCTCTGCTGTATAATCAACTGTAGCTTTAAGACCATGACAGCGGCCACATTTTGAATTATAAGTTGCCTGGCCTGCTATAGCAGCTGAAGCTTCAGGCGATGTGCCGGTTGGTGCAATTTTAGTGCCGGTGGTACCGGTATTTTCTATAGGTGTTTGTGCAGCTGTTGATGTGGTGGTGGTTGATTTTGTTTCTGTACCTAATTTACTGTCGGCAGGCATTGTTTGAGTTGATACTGAACCCGTATTGGAAACAGGCGTTTCAGATCTTGCAGGAGTTATCTTTTTAGCACAACCCCAAACTGATATCATTATAATTAAAGCCGGTAATATTCTTTTCATGTTTGTTTATTTTTAAGAATCGTAAATATAGGTTTTTTAAAAACTACCCGTTTCCAATAATGAAATTATGTTATTCAATTATTTTATCTCCAAAATAAGAATGGATTATTTCAGGCAGCTTTATCCCTTTTTCTGTCTGGTTATTTTCCAGTATACAGGCAACGATACGGGGCAACGCCAGAGAAGATCCGTTTAAGGAATGTAACAATTGTGTTTTACTGTCACCGTCCCTGTCTGCCGACGAGGCAGGTTTAAACCTTATTTTCATCCGGTTGGCCTGAAAATTTTCGAAATTGCTTACGGAGCTTACTTCCAGCCATTTTTGCTGGGCAGCACTGTATACTTCAAAATCATAGGTAAGGGCAGATGTAAAACTCATATCGCCGCCACATAACCTTAAAATGCGATAGGGCAGCTGGAGCGACAGCAATAATTTTTCTATGTGACTTACCATCTCTTCCAGTACTTCATAACTTTTATCAGGATGTACCAGTTGAACAATTTCAACCTTATCAAACTGATGAACCCTGTTCAATCCCCTTACATCGGCTCCAAAACTTCCGGCCTCTCTTCTAAAGCAGGGTGTATAAGCCGTCATCTTAACGGGCAGCTCTGTTTCCTTTAAAATTTCATCCCGGTAAATATTTGTTAAGGGAACTTCAGCAGTAGGTATCAGGTAAAATCCATCGGCAGTTATATGATACATCTGTCCTTCCTTATCCGGCAATTGGCCCGTACCATGAGCCGAAGCTTCGTTCACCATCAATGGCGGTAAGTATTCGGTATAACCCGCTGCTGTATTATAATCCAGGAAATACTGGATTAAGGCCCGCTGCAGTTTTGCAGCTTTCCCTTTAAACAATGGAAAGCCGCTGCCCGTGATTTTAGCACCGGTTTCAAAATCAACCAGGTCATATTTTTTAATCAGGTCCCAGTGAGGAACCGCCGATGAATGCAATACTGGTTTTTTCCCGCCTTCTCTTACCACTTCATTCTCTTCGGGAGTTTTTCCTTTGGGTACAGTTGAATGAGGAAGGTTTGGTAATAATACCAGGTCATCATACAAAGACCTTTCGGCATCTGCCAATTGCTGACTGAGGTTTTGTAAGGCAGTTTTATGTTGGCTGACCTCCTGTTTTTTAATTTCAGCGGCATCTTTATCTCCCTTGCCCATCAACATCCCTATTTCTTTACTGGCCACATTAATACCTGCCTGCAGGTTTTCAGTTTCTGTTTTAAGCTTCCGCAATTGTTCATCTGTTTCCAGTAATTTATCTACCAGCGATAAATCATTAAAATTTTTTATAGCTAATTTTTCTTTAACTGCTGCTGTGTTTTGCCTGATATAACTGATCTGTAACATGTATTATAAAAAATTTTGGCAAAGATACAAATTAGGAGTCAGGCCACTACTGAGACTCTGTAAATTTAAAAATTGACTACGTTACAAACAGAATTCAATATAAAGACCCGGTGTAGTGGCCAGACTCCTTTGGATAGACACGGATTTAATCTGCGTAAATCTGCAAAATCTGTGTCATCAGCGTTCTATCATTTATATTTGCAAAATGCAGCACGTAAAAGACGATCTACAGGTAAGGTGGCTTAAGTTACGCATTAAATTAAAAGAACGTTTTGGCATAAAACCAGATATGGATGGAATTCTTTTCCTGGTAGGTATACAGGAACTGGGAAGCGGCAAACAGGATTTCAGCAAAGAAGAAAAACAGGACCTGATGCATATAGCAGTTTGTACCGTACTTTCGCTAAGCGGATATTATGTACTTGAAGGAAATGACGAGGAGGGATGGCCGCATTTTAAACAGCTGAAACCCCTGCCGGGTTTTATATTGATTGAGCAGGAAAATTTCTTAAAAGATCATATTTTATTATATTTCCAAAACCAGCATTTTATTGATTAATTATCTACTTATGCACAGATTCAGAATTTGTTTTGCAGCATTATTAATGCTGTTTTTTACAACGAGTATACAGGCACAGGTAAAAAAACCGGTAGCTAAAAAACCAACTGCCACAAAAAAAACCACAACTGTAAAAAAAACTGTAAAGCCAGTAGCCAAAACAGTAAAACAGGCAAAAGCTCCGGGAGTAAGGATTAAAATAACAACCGACTCCGGTGTTATGGTTCTGAGACTGTATGATAAAACTCCAAAGCACCGGGATAATTTTATCAAGCTTGCAGATGACAGCTTTTTTGACAGCCTGTTATTTCACCGGGTAATGAGTGGATTTATGATCCAGGGAGGCGATCCTTCAAGTAAACATGCGCAACCGGGAACTATGCTGGGCATGGGAGATATTGGCTATACCATTCCGGCCGAATTTGACACTTCATTATTTCATAAAAAAGGCGCATTGGCTGCAGCCAGGCAGCCAGACCATGTTAATTCCACTAAAGCCAGCAGCGGTTGCCAGTTTTATATTGTACAGGGAAAAACATGGACTGATGCAGAAATGAACGTAATTGAAATGCAGAGAGGAATAAAATTTTCCACTGCTAAACGAAACATTTATAAAACAATTGGCGGTTATCCTTTTTTGGATATGGACTATACCGTATTTGGTGAAGTGGAAAGCGGGTTTGAGGTGATAGACAAAATAGCGACTGTAAACCGTGACGGGTATAACAGGCCATTAGGGGACATACACATGTATGTAGAAGTGATAAAATAGTTCATCCCGATGCCTATCAGTACAAAAACCTTAATTTGCATCCGATTCTGTTAACTTCAAACTATAAAAAATGAATTTCCCCGAAAATCTACGCTATACCAAAGACCATGAATGGGTTTCATTAGAAGGAAATGTGGCTACTATTGGCATCACTGATTTTGCCCAGCGTGAACTTGGCGATATTGTTTATATCGATATCAGCGCTAAAGGCAAACCGCTGTCTGCAGAAGCTGTGTTTGGAACCGTGGAAGCAGTTAAGACAGTAAGTGACCTTTTCTTACCGGTTGCGGGTACCATCTCTGAAATAAATCCTTTGCTGGATGCAAAGCCTGAACTGGTAAACAGTGATCCATATGGGGATGGATGGATGGTAAAAATGACAGTAAATGATGTGGCTGACTATGAAACCCTGATGACAGCAGAAGCTTATTCTGCTGCTGTAGGATAGTCGTTAATATACAAAATGAATAATAAGCAATCTCAAAATAAAGAGCTGCGCATTTCAAAATTTATTCCAGGCATTGCCTGGTTTTTTCTTATTTTAATTGCAGTATGTACCCCTGGTTATGATTTACCGGAAGTAGACAGCTGGTTTACCGAAATAAATTTTGATAAACTTATACATACAGGTTTATTTGCTGTGCTGGCATGGTTATTCATGTACCCTGTTATTAAGTCGGCTCTCACCCGTAAAGAAAAGTGGAACTGGGCTATTAAGATAACACTGTCTACCTGTATATATGGTCTTCTAACTGAGCTTTTACAAAGATTTTTTATACCCAGCCGCAGTTTTGATCTGTTCGACCTGCTGTTTGATATATTTGGCGGACTTGCCGCATTATTATATGCTAAAATACGTATGCCAAAATAAACTTACCCTTATATTTATAAACCCGGAAAGCAATAAGGCAGGGCGATATGCCTTGTTTCATCCATTTTAACCCCTTACATTTGTATTATGCTAAACACCGAAAACATGGAGTACAACACTACCAGGAATTTTTTGATCATGCGGGAATATGGCCGGCATATTCAGAAGATGGTAGAATATCTGTTGACTATTGAAGACAAAGAGGAAAGACAGCGTAATGCCTATGCTGTTATTGAATTAATGGGATTTTTAAACCCGCATTTAAAAAACGTGGAGGATTTCCGCCATAAATTATGGGACCATCTGTTCCTGATAAGTGATTTTACACTGGATGTGGAAAGCCCGTATCCCATACCAACAAGGGAAACATTAAAAGCCAAGCCGGAGCGTTTACGTTATCCAAAGAGATATCCCAAATTCAACCACCTGGGAAAAAATATAGAAGTGGTTATTGATAAGGCGCTGAAAGAAGAGAACCCCGAGAAGAAGCAGGGCTTTGCAAATGCTGTGGCTTATTACATGAAACTTACTTACAGCAACTGGCATAAAGAACTGGTACATGATGATTCCATCCAGAGTGAATTATCGAGCATGACAAAAGGTGAGCTTGAATTCAACAACCGGCCGTTTGTAAAGCACCGGGTAGATACACGTGATGACAGGGATGATTACGGAAAACGCAGTGGGGGTAATTACCGTAAAAATTTTGGCGGCCGCAGCAGCAGCGGAGGACGAGATAACAGAAGTGGCGGAAGAGATAACAGGGGTGGTGGAAGAGATAACAGAGGTGGCAGTAATGATAACAGGAGCAATAACCGCAACTTTAAGAAACGATATTAATCATACACGAATTAAATCGGATTAAAAATACTGACCTGATGCTTAAAACGTCAGGTTTTTTTATTTACGTTTGTTGTAATTCGTGAAATAATAGACTATATGCAATCATTTGAAGTAAGGGTAGGAAAGAAATTATCGGGCGAAATAACACCACAGGGCGCAAAGAATGAAGCCCTGCAGATTATCTCGGCTGTGTTACTAAGCCCCGAAAAAATTACGATCAGCAATATCCCGGACATTGTGGATGTTAACCTGCTGATTGAATTACTGGGCGAAATGAAAGTGAAAATAAGCAGGCAAAGCAGGGACAGCTGCATCTTTCAGGCCGATGATGTGGATGTTGAGTACCTGCACAGTGAAGCCTACCACAAAAAAAGCGGTAAACTCCGCGGCTCCGTAATGCTTGCCGGCCCTATGCTGGCAAGATTTGGAAAAGCATATATTCCAAAACCCGGTGGCGATAAGATTGGCCGCAGAAGATTAGATACCCATATAATCGGCTTTGAAAAACTCGGGGCAAAATTTTCTTATGATACCGATGATGGTTTTTTTCACCTGGAATCCAAAGCCCTTAAAGCAACAGATATTTTACTGGATGAACCCAGCGTTACCGGTACTGCCAATATTTTAATGGCAGCTTCCATGGCTGTTGGTACCACCACCATTTACAATGCGGCCTGCGAGCCTTATATACAACAGCTTTGCAATATGCTAAACCGTATGGGTGCAAAAATTACCGGCATTGGCAGTAACATGTTAAGCATTACAGGAGTAGATTCCCTGGGTGGAACCGAACACCGCATGTTACCCGATATGATTGAAGTTGGCTCCTTCATCGGCCTGGCAGCCATGACACAAAGTGATATCACCATTAAAAATGCAGGTATAGAACATCTCGGCATAATCCCCGAAAAATTTCAGCAACTCGGTATTCAGTTAAATTTTAAAGGCGATGATATTCATATACCGGCACAGGAATTTTATGAAGTACAAAAATACCTGGATGGTGGCGTACTGACTGTTTATGATCATCCCTGGCCGGGCTTTACGCCTGACCTGTTAAGTATTATGCTGGTGACAGCCACCCAGGCAAAAGGCAGTGTACTGATACATCAAAAAATGTTTGAAAGCCGTTTGTTCTTTGTAGATAAGCTTATTGATATGGGAGCACAGATTATTTTATGCGACCCACACCGGGCTGTAGTTATCGGTTTGGAAAGAGAACAGCAGTTAAGAGGAATTACGATGAGCAGTCCTGATATACGTGCAGGCGTGGCATTACTGATAGCCGCATTGAGTGCACAAGGAAAAAGTACCATACAAAATATTGAACAGATAGACAGGGGTTACCAGCATATTGATGACAGGTTGCGGCTGTTGGGAGCAGATATCAAAAGAGTTTAAACCTGTGCTGCAATCAGTAAAAAAAACGGCTACCGGTAAAACCTTGAATACTTTGCAACATAGTACAGGCATCGCCAATAAATGAGAACATTAAACATAATATGGCTTTCACTTTTAACCATCAGTTTACTCAGTTCCTGCCAGAATAAATCTGTACAGTTACTTTCCAAAAAATGGGATTGTGTGCATGTTGAAAACCTGGTTCCTAAGGACATGCAGTTTCAATCAGCTGCAGATTCAATAAACAACAGGCAGCTTCAATCTGTTTTACAATCCCTTAGCTGGACATTTAATAACGCCATGGAATATGAATGTGCAATAGACAGCCGGACCACTGTGAAAGGCACTTACGAAATACAGGATGATGATAAAACCTTAGTTTGTATTCCGGAAACAAAAAATTCAATTAACGTCTATCTTATTAATGCTTTAACTGAAAATGAGTTGATATTAAGCAGTAATATAAATAACAGCCGTTTGGTTTTGCATTTCAGACCCCACTAACAAACTTAAAAATGGAATTTTAATAGTTTCTTTGCACATGGCTAACAAAAACAAGCTTATCATCATTACGGCACCTTCAGGTGCCGGCAAAACATCCATCACCAGGTACCTGATGAAAACCTTCCCTCAACTGGCTTTTTCCATTTCGGCAGCCACACGCAGCCCAAGGGGTATTGAAAAAGACGGTGTAGATTATCATTTTATGGAAACTGATGCATTTAAAAATAAAATACAACATAACAAATTTGTAGAATGGGAAATGGTTTATGAAGTGAAATATTATGGTACTTTAAAATCGGAGCTGGAACGGATATGGAAAGAAAATAAAATCCCGGTGCTGGATATAGATGTTAAAGGTGCCATTCATGTACAACAGCAATATCCCAAAACATCATTAAGCCTTTTTATACAGGCCCCCTCCATTGATGAACTGAGAAACAGGCTGGAAAGCAGGGGTACAGAATCTGCCGAATCACTGGCAGCCAGGATAAATAAAGCATCGTACGAAATGTCATTTAAAGCACATTTCAATAAGGTTATCATTAATGACAAACTGGATCGTGCCTGTACCGAAGCAGAAGCGATTGTAGCCGGATTTATCAGTCAATAATACAGTTTAAAAACTCTTCCTTATTTTTATATCATGGATTGGACAGCACTTATTGCAATTATAGCTTCTCTTTTGCTTATTGGTTTTTTTGCCGGTATAGAAATAGCTTTTATTACGGCCAATAAACTATCCATTGAATTAAACAGGAAACAGGGTACCCCGAGCGGAAAAATATGGGGTTATTATGCCGACCGTCCTGCAAAATTTATCGGCAGTACGCTTGCGGGCCTTTGCATTGTTTTTGTAATCTACGGTTTACTTATTGCTGATATGCTCTTCCCTATCTGGCACTGGATAGAGTTAAAGCTTCCTTCATCACTCACAGATTCAGTAAAATATATCAAGCTTTTTGTTGAGATTATCCTGTCTACATTTATTGTTCTTTTTGTTGAGTTTTCATGTAAGGCCTTTTTCAAAGCAAGGAACAGCAGGGTGCTGAGTTCTGACAGCGTAAGCTATATCGTCCGTTTTTTCTACTGGTTACTTGCTTCCGCCGGCGCTTATCTTGTAGACGCTTCCGAATGGATATTAAAGTATATCCTGAACGTGAAAATAAAAACTAAAAAAGATGTATTCAATAAAGTGGATATGGAGCATTTCATGCAGCAGAGTAAAAGTCATGAGGAAGAAAACAGCAATGAGATAAATAAGGAATTATTTGAAAACGCACTGTCACTCAGCGAAACCAAATTAAGGGAATGCCTGATACCGAGAAAAGAGATAGAAGGTGTAAACAGCAATACATCCATTGATGCCGTAAAAGCAAAGTTTATTGAAACACATTTAAGCAAACTGGTAGTGTACGATGATAATATTGACAATATAACCGGTTATGTTCACCAGCTTGACCTGTTTAAACATCCTGCATATTTAAAAGATATTTTATTACCCATCCCTACTGTGCCCGAGAGTATGAGTGCTACCGACCTGATGAACAAATTCAGCAAAGAGCGCAAATCCATTGCCTGGGTTATAGATGAGTTTGGCGGCACTGCCGGCATTGTTACCATGGAAGATTTGCTGGAAGAAATATTTGGTGATATTAAAGATGAATATGATACAGAAGAATTTGTAGACAAACAACTGGCTGCCAACGAATTCATTTTCAGCGGCCGTGTAGAGCTGGACTATATTACAGAGAAGTATAAGTTAGATTTTCCTAATGATGAAGCAACCGAAACACTTTCGGGATATATCATTAAAAACAATGAGAATATCCCTAAACTGAAAGCCCATATCATCATTGGCAATTACGAAATTGATATTTTAAATGTAAGTGACACCAGGATTGAAATGGTAAAACTGAAAGTTTTAAAATAGTTTTTTATTTAACCTTCGCTATTTTAGCACATGACCATTGCTGTGAATACCAGGTTACGGGGAGATGAGCAGCCGGAAGGCTATGAAGATTTTATGTTTGAATGCCTGAACCGGTTAACCAAAAAATATATACAACATCAATTCCTGTTCATCTTTGATAAACCTTATGCCGAAAGCCTGGCCTTCTCAAAAAATGTAACTCCTGTAATAGCCGGCCCCGATACAAAAAACAATTTGCGGTTGCAATACTGGTTTAATTATAAAGTACCGGCTGTATTACGCAGGTATAAAGCCGATGTTTTTATAAGTATGGATGGAATATGCTCCATGCGGACGAAAAAGCCGCAATGCCTGCTGATACCCGATCTGCGTTTTATCAGCCACCCCTGGTTATTAAAAAAACCGAGGGCAGGTTTTTATCAGAAATTCATGCCTTCTTTTTTACTTAGAGCAAAAAGTATTATTACAGTTTCGGCATTTTCCAGATCAGTTATTGCTGATCAATATAAAATTGATGCAGATAAAATTAATGTGCTAAGTCATGGCATTGATGAAGTCTATAAACCCCATGGCATTGATGAAAAAGAAATCATAAAAGAAAAATACAGCAAAGGCAGAGCATATTTTTTATTCAGCGGTAATATCAACCCTGGCAGTAATATAATCAACCTCTTAAAGGCATTTTCTTTTTTTAAAAAAAGACAGAAAAGCAATATGCTGCTGTTGATAGCAGGCAAACCTGATGAACCTTTTATAACAGACTTAAAAACGTATAAATTCAGGAATGAAGTAATAATACTGGATAATTTATCAAAAGAAGAGAAGGCAAAAATTACAGCCGCTGCTTATGCCATGGTACATCCGGTTTTATACAACGATATGGCAGTTTCTGCGCTGCAGGCAATGCAATGCAATATACCTGTTGTATGTTCAAATACCGGGGCCCTGCCATCAATTTGTGGTAAAGCTGCATTATACTGCAATCCACAGGAATTTCAGGATATAGCCGAAAACATGATGCTTCTCTTTAAAGATGAGGATAAATTAAAGGAATTGGTAAAAGCCGGAAAAGATGTAGTGAGGCAATACCATTGGGAACAAACTGCAGAAGTACTCATGCAATCCATTCTCAGGGCATACAATAATTAATTTCAGTTAATTTTGCTGTTCACTAACTAAAACACTGCCACTTTAAACCTGTGGTATATATTATGAACCAATCAACAATAAAAATTGACGTACTGCTCGACCCCAATAAAGTTCCCGAACAAATAAGCTGGGTAGCCAGCGACAGTACTGCCAATATGGTGCAAAAAGCCAAGGCCATGAGTGTGGCTTTCTGGGATGGCACCGATAAATCGGCCCTGCGTATTGACCTGTGGACCAAGGATATGATGGTAGATGAAATGGCTGACTTTTATTACCAGATGCTGATGAGTATGGCCGATACTTTTAAAAGAGCCACGCAGCAAGAGGAGATGAGTGATGATATGAAAAAATTTGCCAAAGAGTTTTTTGAAAAATTCAGAGCGAAACAGTTGAAGGAGCAGAAATAGCTTCAAGGGATTAGCCTCAAGGGGGCAGGTTTTTGAGGCAGAAAACATTAGTGATACTGCCGTCAAAAAACGAATAATTTTTTTAGCAAAAAGACTTATCCCTTGAAGTTTGCAGCTACTCCCCTTATTATTAATCAAAATAAAAACAACTACCATGAGTTTAGAACAACAGATAATGACCGAAATGAAAGAGGCCATGAAAGCGAAGAACGAAGGAGTTCTGCGTGCCTTGCGTGCTATAAAAGCCGAGATCATTAAAGCGAAAACCGACCCCGGTGCAGGCGGCCAGATTGATGAAGCAACTGAACAGAAGTTCCTGCAAAAGATGATGAAACAACGCAGGGATTCATTGGATATTTTTGAAAAGCAGGGCCGTACAGACCTTGCAGTTAAAGAAAAAGAAGAAATGGAAGTGATAGAAAAATTTCTGCCTAAGCAATTAGATACAGCAGAGCTAAAAGAGATCGTAAAAAAAATAATTACTGAAACCGGTGCTTCCTCTCCTGCAGATATGGGTAAGGTAATGGGTGTTGCCAGCAAACAGTTAGCAGGTAAAGCTGATGGAAAAATGATCAGCAATATGGTGAAAGAAATACTCTCAACTAAATAATACTCTATAAAGTCTCCCCTTTGGGGGGAGATTTAGAGGGGGTCTATGCTGATAGATTTACTTTTTGCCATATTTATGTTGATGGCCATTATTAAAGGTTACCGGAAAGGATTGATCATTGCAGTCTTTTCCATCATTGCATTTATTATTGGCCTGGCGGCGGCGCTTAAATTATCAGCAATAGTTGCAGCATATTTAAAAGACAGTGTAAGTATTTCAGAAAAATGGATGCCCTTTATTGCTTTTGCCCTCGTATTTTTTGTGGTAGTGATCCTGGTAAGGCTTGGGGCTAAATTAATAGAAAAAACATTCCAGGTTGTGCTGCTGGGTTGGCTTAACCGCATAGGAGGAATAATTTTTTATGCTGCTTTATACATTATTATTTTTAGTATTTTTATTTTTTATGCTGAAAAACTGGCATTAATTCGGCCCACCGCCATTGAATCATCTCAAACCTACCATTTTATTCAGCCCTGGGGGTCAACGGTGATGGACAATTTTGGAAAGGTCATTCCCTTTTTTAAAGACATGTTTACCGGCCTGGAGGACTTTTTTTATACGATATCCAACAAAATTTCTTATTAATTTCAGCCATTATCTTATTTAGCGTAATTTTAGCCCGAATCACCGGTTTCATAACTTTAAGATTGAGTTAGCGGTTTATATTAAACAATTTGTATTTACGGATGAGTTACGAAATAAAACAAGACGGAAAATTTAAGTTTATTGAGGAAGGCGAAGGGGAACCGCTGGTATTATTGCATGGTTTATTTGGAGCCTTAAGCAATTTTCAGTTTCTCATTGAGCATTTTCGTAAAACGAACAAAGTAATTGTGCCATTATTACCCTTGCTTGAGCTGGATCTTTTACACACTTCGGTAGGCGGTTTACAAAAATTTGTACAGCGCTTTGTAGAACACCGCGATTATAACAATATTCATCTGCTGGGTAATTCACTGGGCGGCCATGTTGCACTGGTGCATATTTTAAAACACCCTGAGCGCATCAAATCCCTTATACTTACCGGCAGTTCAGGCTTATTTGAAAATGGTATGGGTGATACTTATCCCAAGCGTGGCGATAAGGACTATATCCGTAAAAAAACAGAACTTACTTTTTACGATCCGGCCATGGCAACAGATGAACTGGTTAACGAAGTATTTGAAATTACCAATAACCGGATGAAAGTTATTAAAATAATTGCCCTGGCAAAAAGCGCCATAAGAAATAACCTGGGCGAAGAGTTAAACCAGATAAAACAACCGGCCTGCCTTATTTGGGGAAATAATGATACCATCACACCTCCTTTTGTTGCTAAAGAATTCCACCGGCTGATTCCAAACAGCGAATTACATTTTGTTGATAAATGCGGCCACGCACCCATGATGGAAGTACCGGAAGAATTTAACAGGTTGCTGGATGAGTTTTTAACAAAATTGAAAACGCCTGCTGCAACAGTTTAGTTATAATATTTGTCATATACTTAGAAACAGGTTTTTTACGTTAATAGCTCTGTTGTTACTTACCTAAACCAGTTATATGTTAACCATCGAACTTATTAATAATAATATTCCACGCCTTAAACTTAAAGATTCAGTTGGCAGGGCATTGCAGCTGATCAACGACTTCAGGGTTACACACCTTCCTGTTGTAAAAGACGATAAATTTCTTGGCCTTGTGAGTGAAGACGACCTGCTTGACCAGGATGAATCTAAAATGCCCATCGAACTGATGCAGGAATCTTTTATCCATGCAGCTGTACATGAAAATGAGCATTTTTTAAATGCAGTTACCTGTAGCAACCAGATAGACAGTACGGTTGTTCCGGTTATTAACGAAGAAAATGAACTGATGGGTGTCATCACCACAAATGAACTGTTAAAAACGATTGGCAATTTTGCCGGTACAAACGAAATAGGCGGTATCATTGTACTGGAAATGGAACGGAGCCAGTTTGCCATTTCGGAGATCAGCAGGATTGTAGAAAGTAACGACGCCACCATATTGCATCTGAATACAACAATACATGCTGAAACAGGGATGCTTACTGTTACACTGCATATCAATAAAAAAGAAATTTCGGCAATTGTTGCAACTTTTGAGCGCTACGAATTTGATGTTATCTATTATTTTGGTAACGAAAAATTTGAAAATGAAATTCACAGCAACTACCGCCACCTGATGAATTACCTGGATATTTAACAGCTGTTTTCTTTCGCCCTTTATAATCAAACAATACCGGTTATTTTATTTCCCTGTTGTGCAGTAAAGTTTTTACTTAATGACTGACTTTAAAAAAATATTTTGCAGTAGCCTCTTTTTATTATGCTCCCTGTTTTGTTATGCACAAAAGTCAGTAACTCAAAATATTATTCTTACTGATACTGCTTTACTTGATGCCGGGGCGGGTAAAAAAGTTTGTATAAAAGAACTCACTGTTACAGGTACAAAAAAAACCAAGCTCTATATTGTGTACCGCGAAATTCATTTTAAAAAGGGAGATTCGCTTTTAATAGCAGATCTGCAAAAAGAACTGGAGCAGGCAAGGTTCCAGGTTTATAATACCAGCTTGTTTAACGAAGTGATTTTTAAACTGGTGGCTGTTGATTCTGCTAATGCAGATATTACTGTACAGCTTGTTGAACGCTGGTATTTTTACCCGGTTCCGCAGTTTCAGCTGATAGACAGAAATTTTAATGACTGGTATAAAACACATAAAGCCAGTTTTGACCGGGTGAATTACGGAATCAAGTTTGTTCACTACAATCTAAGTGGCCGCAGAGATCAGCTACGCCTTTTCCTGATAAATGGCTATACAAGAAACATTTCTTTTTCTTATAATAATCCTTACAGCAGTTCCTCCTTAAATGAAGGCTTTTTTATTGGTGCAGGCTATGCACAAAACCGGGAGATTGCATTCAGGACAGACTCTTCCAACAGAACGCTTTTTTACAAAAAAGACGATTTTACCAGGAACACAGTTTATGGCACTGCAGGATTTACTATCAGAAAGGGGCTATTTAAAAAACAGCTTTTTTCTGTAAGCTATACGCATCAGCGTGTCGACGATTCTATTATCAATTTAAAATACAACCCCAACTATTTTAAAGACCCCGTTCACTCAAAAGATTTTATTGATTTTAATTATGTACTGCAGTATTCCAAATTAAATAATAATTCATACCCGCTAACCGGCAAATCGGGATTTGTATCCCTACAAAAAAGAGGCCTCGGTTTTACCGGCGGCATTAATATGCTTACCCTGGAAGCAGGCTTAAACAAATATACTGATCTGGGTAAAAACTGGTACAGTATCATCCAGTTAAACGGGAAAATAAAATTACCCTTCGAGCAGGCTTATGTAAACCAGCGTGGACTGGGGTATGGAGAAAATTATTTGCGTGGGCTGGAATATTATGTAATAGATGGCGTTGTGACAGGCCTTGTAAAAACAACACTTAAGAAAAAAATTATTTCATTCAATGTACCATTTCCGTTTTTTCCAAAGCTGTTTACAAAAATTCCGTTTACCATGTTTGTAAAAACCTATGCAGATGTTGGCTATGCATACAATAAAAAAGACAGCTATGCCCGTTTGAATAACCGGCTCCTGTATTCAGGAGGTTTTGGTATAGATATACTTACCTTGTACGATATAAACCTTAGATTTGAATACAGTTTTAACCAGTTAGGAGAAAACGGTTTATTTTTACACAACCAATCGGGATTTTAAATAAGGAATGAAAATAGCAATCTACAGCCGGGGTATCGAAAATAATCAACACCAGGATATTATCCAGTTACTGGATGAGCTGGCCATAAGCGGCGTAGAGCCCGTGTTTTACCAGGATTTTTTCAACCAGTTTTATTCAGCCATCGATATCAAGTCAAAATATTCCACGTTCAATTCATCTGATGACCTGGATGACAGCATTGATTGCCTGATAAGCCTGGGTGGAGACGGAACATTATTAGATACGGTTACCCTTGTTAAAGAGAGCGGCATACCGGTTGTAGGCATCAACTACGGCAGGCTGGGTTTTTTAGCCAATATTGGTAAGGAAGACCTGCACACCGCCATTGAGGCCCTTGTAAACCGCACTTATGTTTTAGACAAAAGAACACTCCTGCATTTAGATGCCGATATTCCTTTGTTTGCAGATGTGCCCTATGCACTGAATGAATTTACCCTGCATAAAAAAGACTCATCACCCATGATAAAAATTCATACCTACCTGAACGGTGAATTTTTAAATACTTACTGGGCCGATGGATTGATAGTTGCCACGCCAACCGGATCAACCGGCTACTCTTTAAGCTGTAATGGCCCGGTGGTTTTTCCCGATAGCGGCAGCTTTGTTATTACACCTGTTTCTCCGCATAATTTAAATATACGCCCCATCATTGTGCCCGACGATAATATTATTTCTTTTGAAGTGGAGGGAAGAACCGATGGTTTTCTCTGCACATTAGACAGCCGCCGTGAACTGGTTACCAAAGAAATTCAACTGGCTGTAAGAAAAGAAGAATTTGGCATTAACCTTATCCGCCTGAATGAAAATAATTTTTTACAGACGCTGCGTAATAAGTTGAGCTGGGGTTTGGATAAGCGGAATTAAAGTACACTATTTTTTTAACCACTAGGACACGGAGACTCAAAGATTCGTCTTGCTTAGTGGCTTTGCGGTTATAATTTTTTTACCCCAATTGTTTTGGGAATACCACCTTAGTTTTATTTGAATCAAAATCCTTTCATCGGCATAACTTCTATTGAACTTTTTTCCGGCTCTGTTGTTCGGCTTCCATCTTAGGTGCTACCTTTGCTGAACTTTAATTATGTCAGGCAAAACAAAAAAACTCCGCTCCGTTTTTATCCTTTACTGGTTCTTACTGGCTTATATTCTGGCGGCATTGGTCTGGTGGTTTATTGCACTCAACCGGCAAAACCGGCAAATGGCAGAATATGAAACAGAACAGCTGCAGTTAACAAATACTGATAATACGGCAGCACTGGTAAAAATTCAATCGCTCGAAAAAAGAAAAACGGCACAATATGTTGGCGAGGGCATTACTTTTTTTTTGCTGATAATTGCCGGGGCCGTATTTGTTTACCGGGCGGTGCGGCGTGAGTTGAAAATAAGCGAAGAGCAGCAAAATTTTATGATCGCTATTACGCATGAATTAAAAACACCCATATCCGTTGCCAAACTGAACCTGGAGACCATGCAAAAACGAAAACTGGATGAGCAGCAGCAGCAACGCTTATTACTAACCACTTTAGAAGAAACCAACCGGCTGAATGCACTATGCAACAATATGCTCCTCTCTTCGCAGATTGAGGCGGGTGGTTACCGCATTACCAATGAAGAAACCAACATCAGCGAACTGATTACCAAATGTGTGCAGGATTTTATGTCACGCTATCCGCAGCAAAAAATAGAAATGGATATTACAGCTGATGTTTTTATAAACGGCGACAGGTTATTATTGCAAATACTGGCAAATAATCTTATTGACAATGCCATAAAATATGGCCAGAAAGACCTGCCGGTTACCGTATCATTACAGGAGGAAAATAATAAGATCATTTTCAGCGTAAAAGACCAGGGCAAAGGAATTGCAGGCGGGGAAAGAGAAAAGATATTTAACAAGTTTTACCGCGTAGGCAATACAGCCACCAAAGCGGCAAAAGGTACCGGCCTCGGCCTGTACCTGTCGAAAAAAATTGTAAAGCAGCACAATGCAAACATTTCTGTGACAGATAATAAACCCACCGGCGCTATTTTTACAGTTCTATTAAATTCGTCCATCGAAAAATCTTAGCTTTAAACATGCCCGATAAAAAATTTTCCATATTACTGGTTGAAGATGAAGAAAATTTACAGGAAGCCTTAAAACTAAACCTGGAACTGGAAGGCTATGAAATTACCAGCGCTTACGATGGTGCTGAGGCGTTGCAGGCCGTACAAAAAGAATTTTTCAATCTCATCATTCTGGATATCATGTTACCGGAAATAGATGGCATTACCGTTTGTGAAACAATACGGCTGAGTAATCCCGATATTCCCATCCTTATCCTCAGTGCAAAAAACAGCAGTGCCGACAGGGTGCTCGGTTTAAAAAAAGGAGCAGATGATTACCTGACCAAACCTTTTAACCTGGAAGAATTACTGATCCGTGTAAATAACCTGATCAAAAAAAGTGAACGCCTGAGCGCCAAACAACCCTTGCCGGAAATTTACAGTTTTGGTAAAAATAAAATTGATTTTAAAGCATCGGAAGCCTTTACAAAAGGCGGAGAAAAGATAACGCTTACCAAAAAAGAAATTATGCTGCTGAAGCTTTTAATTGAAAACCGGAATGAAGTGGTAACCCGTGAAAAGATACTGCAGGTGGTTTGGGGTTATAATGTTTATCCCACAACCCGTACCATTGATAATTTTATCCTCAACTTCCGTAAATATTTTGAAACTGACAGCCGTGACCCGGAGTATTTTCATGCAGTGAGGGGCGTGGGCTATAAGTTTACACTGGCTTAACTGCGGTAAGTATTCAGCAACTGCACCAGGTCATTTGCCCGTTCGTAGATACCTTTCATTTTTGCATTATCAACAAATGGTGTATATAGCTGCCATTCTATCTCATCCATCAGCTCCTGGAGCTGCATTGCTGTTTCGTTGGTTACCCCTTTCCTGTCAAGCTCTTCACTGATGTTTTTTTTGTTCAACACTTCGGCAGCAATGGAAAACTTCTTCGACAAATAATTTTTAAGCCCCTTATTTAATTCAATATAAAAAGTTTTTCCGTCTTCTCTTTGCAGGCTGTCTTCAGCTGCGGCCAGCGGATTTTGCTGGCCTTCTATAATTGCTTCAACAGGTTTTCCGGCTTCTACTTTTTCTTCCTGTTCCATAACAGCAGCTATTCTGTGTTTTTCCCGGCGGCTGTCACGCTTCAGCCAGATAATCAACCCGATGATGATAAGTGTGGCAATAATACTCACTACACGTAAGCGGTTGCTGAAAAACCTTACCAGGTAATTATCATTGGGCTTGCTGCTGTTGTCCGCAATTATCTTTTTTGGTTTGCCTGTTCCTTTGGTTACTGTAAGCTGCAGTGGTTGCGTTGTAACTGTTTTATATTTCGATTCATTGCCGTTAAAAAAAACGAATTCAAGCGCCGGAATATTGTAGGTTCCGGGCCTGGCAACCGTAAAGGGAAATTCAAATATTTTTCTTCCGCTTACCGGCACCGTACCTTTAAACAGGTCATCTGTTGCCTTTGAATCAAATCCTTCCATGCCTTCGGGCCATACAATTTCCGGTGCATTTATCATTTGAAGGTTTCCTTTACCGCTGATTATTACTGCCAGTTTACCGGCATCGTCTGTAGTAAAATTATTTTTTTCAACCCTGGCTTCTATTTCAAAATTACCAACAGCGCCCTTATAATTTGCAGGCTTGTTAGCATCTGGCAAAGGCTTTACCAGGATGGTTAAAGGCTTATTTTGTAATGTTATTTTATGATCTTCTAAACCTTCGGCGGGTATAGCAGCATTAGCCAGGTCGTTAAATATATCATCATATAAACCCTGTTGCCTGTTGGCATATTCAGCTTTGATAAAGTGTACATTATTTTCCATTTCAACAATACCCAGTTCCAGGTTTCCGGTAAGCAATGGGTAAAGCTGCGCCCTGCGGATGATGTAAACATTATATTCCCGTCCATTCAGTTTTTCGGTTTTGTAACTCATATCATCGGGCTGTTGCAGGTCAATAACAGAAAATCCGTTAAAAGAAGGATTTTTGATCATGTTGCTTTCGCTTCTCAACCTGGTGTATAATTTATATGTAGCAACAACAGGTTCCCCCACATAACAGGAGGTTTTATCCACTTCCACCCTTACAAACATGTTCTTATTAATTTTCTCCAGCGGGTTTTCTCCCTTCTGCAGAATATAATCATTATAAGATCTGCGGGGTTCGGGTGAAAAAAAGGGGTCAATGCCCGTAAAAGGACTACTGAAGGCATTTACCCCTGCACTATTTCCTGTTGCATTTGCAGTTACTTTTAAATTCACAGCATTGCTCTTCAGGTCCAGCCCATCAGCTTTAGCTAAAGCCGGGGGTATTGAAAAATTACCCACAGCTTTTGGTTTGATGATAAAACTTAAGGCTACATATTTTTTTACAACACCGTTAACCATGCTCATGCCGCTCTCCTGGTTAGGCCCGCTTACAATCGAAAAATTTTTCAGGTTGGGAGGAACGATCTGCTCTACTTCTTTGGCATTTTCAATCATCAGTTTTAACTGGGCGTATTCATCTTTTCCTATCTCGGCGGGTGAAATGCTGGCTGTAAATTTTATCTGGGCAATTGAGCAATAGCCGCTAAATAAAAAAACCAATAAGAATATTTTTTGTAAAACTGAACCCATAATAGCATCAGCAAAAATAAAGTATTGCAGGCTTCTTCCCTGCAGCTTTTAGTTTGAATCGTTGAAATAAATTGTTAAACTATTCCCTGTTGTAAAAACCTGTATGATGACTTAAAGATCACCCAATTGTGGCCGTAAAATAATTTCTTCCACACATGCCTGCGGACTCAGGTGGGCAGCTGTATATACCATTTTTGCAATATCCAATGCTTCCATGATACGCTTACGGTCAATATTGCTGCTGCTCCAGGAATCGGTATAGGCCGCTCCGGGCAGCACATGGGTGACTTTAATTCCATAGGGTTTCATTTCCTCCCGTAAATTCTTGCTGAAACCATACATAGCGTATTTTGAAATGCTGTACGAACCGCCATTGTCGTAAGCATTTAAGGCTGCTATAGAACAAATATTGAAAATATGGCCGCTGCGGGCTTCAATCATACCGGGAATCAACATCCGGGTTAAATGATAGGCGCCATACAAATTCACCTCTACCATTCTCTCAAGCATACCATCTTCTTCATTATGCACACTGCCGGGTATAAATATACCGGCATTGTTTACCAGTATATCAATCTTATCCGTTTGTTTTAATATCCACTTCACAAATTCACGTACCAATATCTTATCCCCTACATCGCAGGTTTTGGTATACATATTTATCCTTGGGAAGCGTCCCTGCAATTCTTTACCGGTTATTTCAAGTTCTACCTGGTTTCGGGCACAAAGGAAAAAACTATGGCCTTGTTTGTCATGCGCAAATACTTCTGCAATGGCTTTGCCTAAACCTTTTGATGCGCCGGTAATTACAATATTCATCCTCTTTTATTAAATCGTTATCTTGCAATGATAGGCAAAGTTAATATCTCTTCATTTAAATTTTATATCAATAGTACAATGTCCGATTACAAACACCTCTTTTTCGACCTGGACCATACCCTTTGGGATTTTGATGCCAATGCAAAAGAAACCTTAGCTGAACTTTACGAAATTTTCAGTCTTAATAACAAAATAAATACGGCTTTTGATGAATTTTATCCGAAGTACCTGTACCATAATGAAATTCTCTGGAATAATTATCATCATGGAAAAATCAGTTCCGAAGACCTGAAGTGGAAAAGAATGTGGCGTACCATGCTTGATTTTAAAATTGCTGATGAACCACTGGCTAAAGATATGAGTGGTAAGTTCCTGGAGATATTACCGACTAAAAAATTACTTTTTCCACATACCATTGAAATTCTGGATTATCTCACCCAAAAAAAATATGTATTGCATTTAATAACCAACGGCTTCGAAAAAACACAATGGAGTAAATTAAACAACAGTGGTTTGAATGGGTATTTTAAAGAAGTGATCACATCCGAAGGCAGTAACAGCCTTAAACCTAAAAAAGAGATATTTGATTTTGCCATGCACAAGGCAATGGCCTCGTTACCTGAAAGCATTATGATTGGTGATAACCTTGATGCCGATATACAAGGGGCGATGAATGCAGGTATGGATACTGTGTTTGTAAACCATATTAATGCCATTCCCGAAATTAAACCTACTTACACGGTCACTCATCTAAAAGAACTGGAATCAATTTTCTAAAGGCAGTGCATAAAAAAACCCATCCGGTACGGAAGGGTTAAAATTAGTTTTGCAAGGCAGGATTACAACTTAGCAGTTGACTTATCCTTGTCTTTGCAGCATGCTTTCGCTTCTTTAGCTTTTGCATCTTTAGTGCAGCAGGTTTTTCCTTTAGCGCATTTCTTTTTCTTTTTTCCTTTGTCGGCTAAAGCAACTCCGGTTACAAACATAAAAGCTGTTGCTAATAAAAGTACTTTCTTCATGATTATAGTTTTAATTGATTTTTACTAACGTAAATATAAGGCAGAAATTGCATAGTGCCAATCTCTTTAAAAGTTAAATTTTATAAAGTAGCTATAACAGTTACGCCACCCTGTACGGCCTGGTTCAGCTCTACATTAACCTTGGTACCGATGGGTAATAACAGATCAACACGGCTGCCGAACTTAATAAAGCCCATCTCCTCTGTCTGTTTAACTTTTTGGCCTACCTGTAAATAATTTACAATACGTTTCGCCAATGCACCCGCAATCTGTTTTACCAGGACCTCAGTATTATCTTTTTTTATAACAACTGAGTGCCTTTCATTATCGGTTGATGATTTTGGATGCCAGGCCACCAGGTATTTTCCCTTGTGGTATTGATTATACACCACTTCCCCATCCATGGGGTTGCGGTTAACATGCACATTGGCGGGGCTCATAAAAATGGAAACCTGCAGGCGTTTGTCTTTAAAATATTCCACATCAGTGGTTTCTTCAATCACAACTACTTTACCATCAGCCGGTGCTACAATAACACCGTCTTGAATAGTAAGTTTTCGGTTTGGTATACGGAAAAATGAGATCAGGAATAATAACAATCCAAATGTAAGTATGAAAATGATATTACAAAGCCACATCAGGGAGGCGCTGAAGAAAAAGTAAACGGACAGGTTAATGGCTCCAAAAATTAGAGTTGCAATGGCAATGCTTTGGTATCCTTCTCTGTGTATGGTCATTATAATAAATTAATCTGCAAATATAAAGTGTTATGAGCTATAAGTTGTGAAATGTCTTCAGCATCTATCATGCTTCATAATTCAACCATATGATTATTTTAAAAAGAAATAAACATATAACCAGACTGCCGGTACAGCAAACAATAAAGAGTCAAATCTGTCTAAAAAACCACCATGGCCGGGCATAAAACTGCCGCTGTCTTTTACATCGGCCATGCGTTTTAATTTGCTTTCGAAGAGATCGCCGAAGGTTCCAGCAACTGTAATAATGGTTGTTAAAATTGAAATATGAAGGATGTTTAGATTCAACGACCAGGCAAAAAGAATTGCAACTGTAACACCAAGAATAGCACCTCCTGCGGTTCCTTCCCATGTTTTTTTAGGTGAAATTTTTGTGAGCGGTGTCTTACCTATAAAAGACCCAACCAGGTAAGCCATTGTATCATTTATCCAGATAACTGCTATCGTAAAAATAATTATCGTAAATCGAAACGATTCGGAATATTCCGAAGGAAAGCAAGGTGCATCCGAAACATCATTTGAAAAAAAAGCAATAGTTCTGTCATGCAAACCAAACATTAAAAATATCGGAAGTGAAATATAAATCAATCCAAACAAACAATATTTCAAATATTTCTCAGCATGAATTTTCTTCATCAGTTTCACAAACTCAAACCAACAACCAAAATGAACTACCGTAAACAAAATTAAAAAACTCCAGAAATTCCATAGCAGCCCGGTTAACATCACCACCACAAAAAGCAGTGCCGTTAAAGCCCTTGTTTTAAATACCTGGATGTTTAATGCCAATATTAACCGTTTTTATTTGCAGGAAAGGAATGTAAAATATCTTTATGTTCGTACAGGTCCTGTTCTTCAAAAGCAATCTGTTTGCGGTTTTTTGAAGACACTTTTTCGAACAGCACAAATAAACCATATGTGATTGCCAATGCTATCAAAGCACCCCACATCGGGATCTCCGGGTCAAGTTTATCCACTTCAACTTTTACGGCATGCCGCGATATCCAGAACATCTGTATAACAGCAACTGTATTATTTAAAAAATGGGCTACAATATTCACCCACAGGTTTTTACTCCGCTGGTACATCAGCCCTAAAACAAAACCAAGCACTGCCCTGCTTAAAAAAAGATAGATGGACATATGTATAAAACTAAACAGCAGCGATGTTACCAGCACAGCCAGTAAAGGCATTTTCCACCAGCGTTCCAGTAAATTCTGCACGGCTCCGCGGAAAAATATTTCTTCAAAGAGTGCAGGAAAAAAAGCCATGATCACAATGGCCATAAAGAATTCGCCCCAGCTTTTTAAATTGCTTAAGGCCATCACCTGTTCTGTATAAGTATTTTCCATCTGCTTTGCGGTAGCAGTAAGGTTTGGAAAATTTGAAATAACCATTTTGCTGAGATCGGCCAGCGGCTGTGCAATGATATTGGCTAAAAAAATAAGAAAGAAACCCAGCAATACCTGCTTTGCGTTGATATGTTTATTGAACCCCAGCCAGAAAAAATTTTTTCCATGACAAACGATCAAAAAAAACAAGGCAGGAATAAATAAAAGGCAGAATGTACCTAAAACCTGGCTCAGCCTGGCATAAGTAATATTTGCCGGGTCCATCATGGCCTTCAATATTGCTTCGGCCATTTTATCCACCGGCAAGCCTGATGGAATAAGCTGCATGCCGATTAATATCTGTACAGCACCCGCTAAAAGAAAGCCGCCTCCCAAAAAGATCAGTAAAATACCTAATTGCGCCGCCCCTGTAAGCCCTTTAACACTCCTGTATTCCATAGCTAAGCCGATTTGATGTAAATTTGCAGTTGCAATATACAATGAGTGCGAGGTTTAAAAAATAAAAATGCCAAACATAGGACCCATACAATTACCTGATTTTCCGCTGTTACTGGCTCCCATGGAGGACGTAAGCGACCCGCCTTTCCGTGCCGTTTGTAAGGATCATGGCGCTGATCTGATGTACACGGAGTTCATCAGCAGCGAAGGTTTGATACGTGATGCCATTAAAAGCCGCCAGAAACTTGACATATTTGATTATGAGAAGCCTGTAGGTATCCAGATATTTGGTGGAGATGAAGAAAGCCTTGCACTTGCAGCAAAAATTGTAGATGTAACCAATCCCGATTTGCTGGATATAAATTTTGGTTGCCCGGTAAAAAAAGTTGCATTGAAAGGTGCAGGTGCAGGTGTGTTGAAAGATATTGATTTGATGGTGAGGCTGACGAGTGCGGTTGTAAAATCAACTTCGTTACCTGTAACAGTAAAAACAAGACTTGGTTGGGATGATAATACTAAAAACATTGAGGAAGTTGCAGAACGACTTCAGGATGTCGGTATTAAAGCTTTGGCTATACATGGCCGTACAAGAACACAGATGTACAAGGGTAGCGCCGACTGGGAACTGATTGGTAAAGTAAAAAGCAACCCAAGAATTACCATGCCCATTTTTGGCAATGGCGATATTGACAGTCCGGAAAAAACCCTGGATTATAAAAACAGGTATGGTGTTGATGGTATCATGATTGGCCGTGCCGCCATTGGTTACCCATGGATTTTTAATGAGATAAAACATTTTTTAAAAACGGGAGAGCATTTACCTGCACCAACTATTGAAGACCGTGTGGTTGTTTGCAAAAAGCATCTGCATAAATCTTTTGAATGGAAGGGGCCTAAAGTTGGTATTTATGAAATGCGCAGGCACTATACAAATTATTTAAAAGGACTACCCGGAATTAAAGAATACCGGCTTAAACTGGTTACTTTAAATACTGTTGAAGAAATTGATGAAGTGCTGGATGAGATCAATACTAAATATGCCGGTTACGAATTTGAGAAATTACCGATAGAGCTGATCAACTATCATGAGAAATGCCCGGCGTAATTTGAGTCGGGACGCTTAAGCGGCCTGAATCATATTGTTAGCACTTACCTACATAAATAATCCAGAACTCAGAATAATAAACAGTTTTAAACTATTGCAGACTGAATTATCTTAGCTATCCAATAATACATCCTTATGCACCTCCTCATTGATGAATACTACCATATTTATAACCGGGGCAATAATAAACAACCAATATTTTTTAACGAGGCCAATTATCTTTTCTTTATTAAGAAAATGAGGGAGCAGTTATCGCAGGCAACTACAGTTATTTGTTATTGCCTGATGCCAACACATTTTCATATTATTATTAAGGCAACTGATAGCAGTATAAAAGAAAGGATAAGCTTTGGTGGCAAACCAATGCAGGAATTTGCTTATCGTATTGGAATCATGCTGAGCAGTTATTCACAGGCAATCAATAAACAGAATAAAACCACAGGTTCTTTATTTCAGCAAAAAACAAAAGCGAAATTATTGACTGAACAAGTGGCAGGAAAACAGGAAAATTATCTAGAAAGCTGCTTTTTCTACATACATAACAATCCTTTGGAAGCCGGTCTGGTTAATGATTTAAAAGATTGGCCTTATTCATCATATCCCGACTACATAAATGAGAGAGCTGGAACGCTATGTAACAAGGAATTATTTTTTGCTGAAACCGGGTTGACAAAAAATGATATTATCATCCGGTCAAGAGGCGTCATAAATGAGGCTGCGATTAAAAAGTTTTATTGTTAGTTAAACAGGAAGCTGGAGACGTTTTTGAGACGGGACGCTTTGGCGGCCTGAATCATTTTACTAAACTCCGGGCTATATTAATGGTTCAGGCCGCTGTAAGCGTCCCGACCCTCTGCAACAATCTGCGAAATCATTTAATCATTTTTAATCAGCGATTAGTTTTTTTATTTGCTCCGTATAAACAGCTCCCCTTTTTTCTGCAAAATAATCGGCACCAAGCATAATGGCACCCTGCAGGGCTAAAGCAATACTGAAACCATACCAAAAAGGTTTATCAGGATTTGTTCTGTAAAGAACTATTAAAATCAGCCCGGTAATGATAAAAGCAATTTCCACCCAACGGTAAATCACAAAGCTCTTCATCACTTTTTCCATACGGGGCAATTCGGTGTGCTTTGCATAATTAGCAGGTTCCATACCGATGTTATAGGCGATATCTGTTTTTTGTTTGTCGGTCCTGTTATAAATATTAAACCCCACAATAGTTTGCACAAGCCCTAAAGCCATCAACACAACAGCAGCGCCTTTAAAAAATGCCGGATTTGTTTTTATAAAGAACCAGAAACCTATTGCCAGCAAAATGGCGATAATGCCTATGATCAGAATAAACAAACTCTCCTGCTTTTCGGCAATAAAATATTTATGGATAAAACTGAAGTCTCTTTGTTCAAACATAAAAATGATTTAACGGTTTACAGCTTCTGTAATTTCTTCACCCAGCGGTTCAATGGCCGGGCCAAAATAATTGGTTAATCTTCCCTCTTCATCTACAAGATACTTACAAAAATTCCAGGAAGGTTGTTTATTGTTCCAGCCATTCTTTGCTGAATCGGTAAGCCAGTTAAATATTTTATTCTGATTTGTTCCTTTTACTACACTGCTTTTTTGCATAAGTGGAAATGCTACCCCAAAGTTTTGTTTACAGAAAGCTGCGATATCTTCATCGCTTCCTTTTTCCTGTTCCTTAAAATCGTTAGCAGGGAACCCAAGAACCACCAGCTTGTCTTTGTACTGCTCACTTAATTTCTGCAGATCGTTGTATTGGTTAGTGTAACCACAGTCGGATGCTGTATTCACCAACATTACTTTCTTCCCTTTTAAATGATCAAAATTAAAATCGGTTCCATCAATGCCCGTTGATTTTAAAGAATAGAATGAACCATCAGGCATAGATTTATCATTCGAAAGATGCTTAACTGCATTTTCCTTCTTACCCGTAAACCACATGAATACCGGGTAAACTGCTTTTAAAAATTTTTGCCTGGCTGTCATATTTTTTGAATTTCTGTTTGCTATTTCTACAAAGGTATACAATGCGATTGCTGATAAGAAAAGGATAATGAATACCCATTTAAGTCTTTTATATATTTTCTTCGATCTCATTTATTTTTTCCGTGAGGGCACAAGGCGTAACTTATCTTATAACCCATTTAAACAACTTCATCTTTCCCTTAAATGGAGGGTATTTAATTGCCGGGTCGAACCAGGTTGGTGTTTTCATCACCGCTTTTTTATGACTGAAAGTATCAAATGAATACCTGCCATGATATTGCCCGCTGCCACTGAACCCCCTGCCACCAAAGGGTAAATGATGATTGGTTAGATGCCAGCTAGCATTATTTACACATCCGCCTCCAAAAGCCACACTGTTCAGCCAATCCTTTTCTTTAACACTGCTTGATGTAAACACATAAAAAGCCAAAGGGTTTTTATGTTGAGTAATTATTTTTAATGCTTCTTCTTTTGTACTGAAGGATATGATTGGGAGTATCGGGCCAAAAATTTCATCTTGCATTATATCTGAGTCTAAGTTTACCTTATCTATAATGGTTGGTTCAATAAATAATCTCTCCTTATCTGTTCTGCCGCCATGTACAATATTTCCCTGCTTCAAATAATTACTCAACCTGTTGAACTGCTTTTCGTTGATAATCTTTCCATAATTGTAACTCTCTTCCGGTTTATCTCCAAAGAATTGCAGAATTACTTTTTTCATGGCCTCAACCAATGCTTCTTTTTTGCTTTCATGTACCAGTAAATAATCAGGTGCTACACACATTTGTCCGGCATTGCTGAATTTTGTCATGGCAATACGCCGGGCTGCTACTTTAATATTTGCATCATCTTCCACAATACAGGGGCTTTTTCCACCAAGCTCTAAAGTAACGGGCACCAGTCTTTCTGCTGCCATTTTATAAATTATTTTGCCAACAGTGGTACTGCCGGTATAAAAAACATGATCAAACGTAAAATTGTTCATCATCTCCGGGATAACCGTTGCACCATCGCCTTCCACAAAGCATATATATTCTTTATGAAAAATTTCTTCAACCATTTGCTTCATTACAGCAGATGTTGCCGGCGCAAATTCAGACGACTTAAGAACAACGCAATTACCGGCGGCTATAGCTCCGGCCAAAGGTGTCATCAATAATTGAAAAGGATAGTTCCAGGGGCTGATGATCAACACAACACCCAGCGGCTCCTGCAAAACAAAACTTTTCGACGGGACATTCAATAAATTTGTGCTGACCATTTCGGGCTGCATCCAGTTCTTTAAATGCTTTAATGTATGATTGATCTCAGATATTAAAAACCCTGTTTCGGTAACCCAGCATTCTTCTGGGCTCTTCTTCAAATCACTATAAAGTGCGTCATGTAATTGTTTCTCATATTTTTTTACGCCATCACGTAATTTTATCAATTGAGCTTTGCGGAAGGCATAGGGCTTTGTTTTTCCTGTGCTGTAAAATTGCCGCATCTGCATTAAGTGTTCCATTACATCTAAATTTGCCGAAAGGTAATAAATTGCAGCCTATGACTGATGAACAATATATGCAGCAGGCGTTGATAGAAGCTCGAAAAGCTTTTGATAAGGAAGAAGTGCCTGTTGGTGCCATTATTGTCATGAACAACCGCATCATTGCCCGTGCCCATAACCAGGTGGAATTACTGAACGACAGCACCGCCCACGCCGAAATACTGGCTGTTACAACTGCTTTTAGTTTTTTAAGCAGCAAATATTTACCCGAAGCAACATTATATGTTACACTGGAGCCCTGCCTGATGTGCAGCGGTGCATTATACTGGAGTAAGATTGGCAGGATTGTTTATGGTGCCGATGATGAAAAGAACGGGTACAGGAAATGTTGCGGCAGCAATAATCCCTATCACCCGAAAACCGAACTGGTTGGTGGGATTTTAAAAGAAGAATGTGCCAGGCTGATGAAAGATTTTTTTAAGCCCCGCCGCTGAGTTATTGAATGATCAGTTTGCTCCTTACATTTTTACCTCCCTGTTTAACCAGTAAAAAATACAGTCCGGGTTTTTCCGAAAACATCAGCACAATAGTTTCATTACCGCTGAATACGATCCGCTTATCATTTCTTACCAGTTTTCCACTCTTATCTATAAGCTGAACCTGAACATTACCCGGTTCAAATCCTTTGATCTCGATCTCAACCTTATTTTTTGCAGGGTTGGGAAACAGTCTGACAGCAGGTTTTACCGTTGCAACAACCGAATCTTTTTTTAACGGTTTGGTAGCAATGACTGTATTTTGTTTTACTTTATTTGAATCCATAACATCTGGAGGATTTTGGGCAGACCCGGTATAAATTCCCGAAAACGTAATAAAAACAACAATGATTTTTTTCATTTTAAACCTGATAAGGGAATAGATAACGTAAATTTGCAGCCTACCATTCACAATAATTTCTTAAATAATAAAACAGATACACTATGGCATTTACATTACCGGCTTTACCATATGCACATGAAGCATTAGAGCCACACATTGACACAAAAACCATGCAAATTCATCATGGCAAGCATCACCAGGCTTATGTAGACAATTTAAACAAGGCAATTGCAGGAACCGAAAATGAAAATAAAAGCATTGAAGAACTGGTTGCAAAAGCAGGCAGCATCAGTCCCGCAGTACGTAATAACGGAGGCGGACATTGGAACCACGGCTTCTTTTGGGAGAGTCTTGCACCTAATGCAGGCGGTACACCTACAGGCAAACTTGCTGATGCCATCAACACGGCATTTGGTTCTTTTGATACATTTAAAGAAAAATTTGCTGCGGCTGGTATGACGAGGTTTGGAAGCGGCTGGGCATGGCTGATTGTAAAAGACGGCAAACTCGAAGTTTCATCTACACCAAACCAGGATAATCCGCTAATGGATGTTGCAGAAGTAAAAGGAACACCTTTACTGGGATGTGATGTTTGGGAGCATGCATATTACCTGCACTATCAAAACCGCCGGGCTGATTATTTAGCTGCGTTTTGGAATGTAGTGAACTGGAATAAAGTAGCGGAGAGGTTTTAAAAAACAACCCCCTCCGCCCCCTAAAGGGGGAACCATTTAAATTCAAAGCTGTAATCTTGATTGATTACAGCTTTTGTATTTTATAGAAAAACTCGATAAGCAATCAATCCCCCGATTCAATCTTCGCTTTTTTCTTCGCAAAAGTTCCTCCTTCAGGTTCTCTGAAAGAGAAAAAGCATAGCTCGGAGGGGGTTTATGGCACCGGGTCGTAACCATGCCCTCCCCAGGGATGACATTTACTTACCCGTTTGATGGTTAACCAAAACCCTTTTAGCGGACCATGTTTTTTAAAAGCCTCAATTCCATACTCGGAGCAGGTTGGTGTGTAACGACATTTAGGGCCCAGCCAGGGAGATATGATCCATTGGTAAAGCTTTATTAAGGCAATAAACGGAAAACTAAATATTTGCCGGATTATTTTCATTCGCAATTTTTATTAGCCGCTTGATTACATTTCCTGTCTTTTCAAAAATAAAATCATAGTCGGGTAGTTCATTACCTGTATAAATAAAAAACACGGCCATTTGATGGTTCGTCTGTGTTAACTGAAGCTGTAGATCATTTTTCTGTAAGCGATATGCTTCTCTCATTAAACGTTTGATGCGGTTCCTGTCAACAGCTTTTTTAAAATGCTTGCTGCTTACGGCAAACCCTGTTTGCAGCGGCGCAGTTGACTTTTCATTGAATTTCCACAATATCCTGTATGGGAAATTAGAAAACGATTTACCTTCTTTAAACAATAGCTCAATTGTTTTACGGCTTTTCAGCTTTTCTTCTTTTTTAAAAGTATATCGTTGTTTGGGTTGCAATGCTCTAAATTAAAAAAGTCCCCCGACAAATCGGGGGACTGAATTATTTTAACCGGATCTCCAATTGGAAAATCAGGCAATCTTATTTTTTATCACCGTGCTCGCTGGAAACTGTCAGTTTATGACGTCCTTTTTTTCTGCGGCTGGCCAATACCTTGCGGCCATTAGCTGTTTGCATACGTTGACGAAAACCGTGAACAGATTTTCTGCGGCGCTTGTGCGGTTGATAGGTTCTTTTTTTACCTGGCATTGTTAATTATTTTTCCTTTTACAAATTAATTTCTGAATTCTGTTTTGTTACACTCAACAAGGCACCATCCCTGCTGTTTGTGAAAGGACGGCAAAAGTAGGGTATATTTTTGGTTTAAGATGGCAGATTGCAGATTATTTACCTGTTAAAGGCTCAAATGCTTCGATTTTACAGGCTTTCCGTAAAAAATGGCTGCATGATTATCAAAGTCATCAGCAGAATCAGTAGTAAAAAAGGAGATTTGTCCGTTTTTACTGCAGTTTTCTTCTATCTCAGGGTGTTTTTCCAAATACATTTTCAGGCTTTCGGCCACAATCTCTCCCTGTGATAGCACCATCACCTCAGCCGGAACTACGTTTTTTATCTTTTCCATCAACAATGGATAATGAGTGCAGGCCAGTAAAATGGTATCAATATCAGATGACTGTTCCAAAAGGTTGCTGATGTTCTTTTTTATGAAATAGTCTGCTCCCGGGTTGTTGTATTCATTATTCTCAACCAGCGGCACCCACATCGGGCAAGCTTCCTGGAAAACATTATGCCCCGGATAAAACTTTTGTATTTCTATGGGATAAGAGTTAGAAATTACCGTACCCTTTGTAGCCAATATCCCCACATTACCGGTTTTGGTAAACTGACCGATGATTTCGGTGGTTGGCCTGATGACCCCCAGTACCCTCTTAGCCGGATCAATCTTCGCAAGGTCATTTTGCTGAATTGAGCGTAACGCTTTTGCTGAAGCGGTATTACAGGCTAATATTACCAAAGGACAGCCTTGGTTAAAAAACCACTTTACACATTCCAGGGTATACTCATAAACAGTTTCAAAGCTACGGGTGCCATATGGTGAACGGGCATTGTCACCCATATATATATAATCATACTGCGGGAGTTTTGCCGTTATTTCTTTTAAAACAGTTAATCCTCCATAACCGCTGTCGAAAACACCAATGGGCTGTTGCTTCATTTATCAAAAATAACAAAGCCTCCTGATGTTACAGGAGGCTTTTATATATTTTATTAAATTAAAAATTATTTGCCTGCAGGTGGTTTAACAGCTGGAGCCGGATCTTTAATTCCCAGTTTTGTCTTTACAGCAGGCAGCAGGTCATCTCCGGGAGGCATAACCAAAAGTATTTTTGAAGAATCGTCAATAACATAAGTATATCCTTTTTCCTTGGCAACATTTCTTATTGCTTCCATGGCTCTGTCACGCACTGGACCAACTTTTGTCTGCGCATATTGATTCGCCTTATCCTGGGCTTCCTGATCATAATTTTGCAGGCGGGTATACAATGTAACCAATTCGCCTCTTTTGATCTCTTTCATACTGGCAGAATATCCGGTAGAATCTTTAAAGTACTGATCTCTTTTATTATCAGCTTCTGTCTGCAATGCTTGTCCCTGCAGCTGCAGAGAATTCTGGAATTCAATTAAGTCTGCATTAATTTGTTTTGCTTCAGGCATCAGGCTCATTAATTCATCTGTATTAATGTACCCGACTTTGGCCTGTGCTGAGGCACTAAAAAATCCTAACGCCATCACAACTACTACGATTAACTTTTTCATTTTTGTTTTACTGTTTGTTTATTTATTAGTTTGTTTTTATTAAATATTAGCTGCTTTGCAGCCAGGTATTTATACTTTATTTAACACCCAGGTTTCTCAGCACATCAGCGCTTCTGTCCAGTTTTGGGTCGGCAAAGATAACGGTAATTCCTTCACTTTTATCCAATATAAAATCATATTGCTTTTCAACGGCTAGTTTTTGAACTGCATTATAAACCCTGTCCTGTATCGGTTTTATAAGCTCCTGCCTCTTTTTAAACAGGTCCCCTTCAAAACCAAAGCGCTTTTTCTGCAAATCGCGTAATTCTTTCTCTTTATTATACAATTCATCCTCTCTTTTCTTTTTTAATACATCACTAAGCATCACCTGTTCGGCATCATATTCCTTAAACATCTTATCTACAATAGCCTGCTTTTGATCTACTTCCTGCTGCCATTGTTCACTGAACTGGTCAAGCATTTTTTGTGCTTCTTTATATTCAGGTAATTTATCCAAAATATACTTAGAATCAATAACTGCGTAGCGCTGTGCGGTTCCTGTAAACGCAACAAGTAAAAAGCAACAGGAAATTAATAAAATCTTTTTCATTTTTAATTTTTTTACAAAATTAACAATTACTCCGGCTCCTGCCCTAACATAAAGGTAAACTTAGCCGCACCTTTAAGGCCCGTGCTTTGGTTATACCTGTCAAATCCTATACCATAGTCGAAACCTAATAAGCCAAACATAGGCAGGAAGAATCTTACACCCAGGCCTGCTGAACGACGTAATTTGAATGGATTATACGATTTAAAATCGTACCAGCCATTTGCTGCTTCAAAAAATGC